>Ga0210043_1000161_pt1 | contig 74352 bp, 111 predicted proteins | sample CryGeymet201501t_FD_183990 | JGI IMG/M metagenome (GOLD analysis project Ga0210043, IMG submission 183990) | Groundwater microbial communities from Crystal Geyser aquifers in Utah, USA - Crystal Geyser metaG 2015-01t (SPAdes) (version 2) | ecosystem: Environmental > Aquatic > Deep subsurface >... | reverse complement strand
GGCTGTAAAAAGTGGTATCAGACTTGGCTCCGATGATAAGCCATACGACTATATTGGATTTGAGAAACTAGAATTGTTAGCCTACATCGAGCAGTTAATTTCACAGGCTGAGCAGAAGGCTGTTATGCAATTTGACCAAGATATAAAGAGCGTCCTAAGCTTCCTTGATGGGAATGTGGAAAAAGAGAAAATAGCAAATTACATTAGAAAATATATCGTACCTGTATTGCGTAAGTTGCAGGGCATGGCAGAGGATAAGTTTGGGGGAAAGGGGAAATGAATGAGCAAACAGAAGAAACTCTTCCTTGGTATTTTCTGTTGATCTGTATTTTGGTATTACCGTTTGAATTGCTTAGGAATAAAATTCGTGATATATTTAAACTATGGTAAAGCGTATACAATTACAAGATAGTGACACTAGCAGAAATAAGCTCACAGAGCAAGTGGACGCTTCCTTACTAGCGATAAATACCCTACTTCTTAGCAGACTCCTTGAGATGAGGGAACTAAAGAAGATGACAGTCAGGCATTTGGCAAGAATATCAGGCGTTAGTGAACCAAGTCTATTTGAATGGATCCGTGGGGATTACTTATTTGAGCGTTGGCGAACTCTTTACAGAGTTGCTGTTGCTCTAGGTGTTAAGATTAAAGTCCTTCCATAATGCAGAATTTGTTTATATCGTATCTGCTAATAATCACAGCCTTCTTTTTCGCATTCGTTGTTGCAAAGGTAATCGGAAAGCTAGAAATGCGACTTATGGTTCTGAAGTCAATGCAAAGACTAGTTGCGCTCAAAGAAGCAAAAATCAAATCTGGTCGTTTGGCAGGGAATATTGAAATGGCAGACCTAATGAGAGCTGACGGATACATCGATGCAATGAAGGATATCACTAAATTACTGACAAACAAGCGTGAACAAGATTAAAAGAATAGCTTTCTTAGGAAATTTCACGGTTGATTACTGTACTGAAGTTCATCACGCTAAAACATACGAGAGGCTTGAAATTGAGGTCATTCGACTTCAAGAAGGGGTTACGACTGTTGCTCAGATCCGGGAGGCGATGAAAACTTGTGACGCATTTAACTGGACTCACACCCACGGCTGGAAGACTGAAGGTGTTGAGGTTCTGCTTGCAGAGCTTAAAGAACAAGGAAAACCAACGTATGGATACCACCTTGACTTATGGCTCGGTATTGCACGAGAAAAGGACTTAGAAACCGATCCATTTTGGCAGGTGCAGTACTTCTTTTCAGTTGACCCTGATATGGTCGCACTTCTGAATAGCCGTGCAGATATGCCTAAGGCTTTCTATTTACCAGCTGGAGTATTCGAAGACGAATGTTACATGGCCAAGCCGAATTACGAAAAATATCCGCACGAAGTAATCTTTGTTGGTTCAAAGGGATATCATCCCGAATGGCCGTACAGACCGCAACTCATAGAGTGGTTACAAAAGACTTACAAATCTAGTTTTGCTCAATATGGTGGCGGTGGCCTTCCAACAATCAGAGGTCACGAATTAAACGTGTTATATGCCTCAGCAAAAGTAGTTGTCGGCGATACTTTATGCCCGAATTTCACCAAACCATATTATCTTTCTGACCGAGTCTTTGAAACCACTGGAAGGGGTGGGTTCTTGATTCATCCCTATGTTGAGGGAATTAATTGTCTATTTAATACATATAGGCTTGGCAAGAATATTAGCAATGATGTGACGGAGCTCGTGAGCTATGAGTATGGTAACTTTGAGCAGTTGAAGTTATTAATTGACCTGTTTTGCATGGATGATATGTTGAGAACCGCAGTACAACAAAAAGGTCATGAACGCACGAAACGGGATCACACTTATACGCAGAGGTTAACTAAGCTTATTCAAACACTCGAAAATGAGTCAGGAAATTAAAACTACGAAGATTATTAAGACCTCGATGGCTGGCCCATTCGAAGATCATATTTGGAAGTACGAGTTGCAATTACCTGAGTGGCTTTCGAGGTGGGATGTATATGATTACTGGGAACAGGAACGAATCTTTAGCATTGAAAAGGAACTTAAACGAGGTGATATTCTTTTTGATGTTGGTGTTGAGTCCGGCTGGCTTTCTGCTCTATTTGCGAAGTACATTGTTGGTGGTGAGAATATGGTACTCTTTGAGCCTTCAGATAAATACTGGCCAACAATCAAACAAATATGGGAAGCTAATAATTTGTCTTTACCTAAGGGATGTTACCAAGGCTTTATTGGTGCAGAAAACAGGAAAATCAAAGGCAAGATTTATAAGAAAGTCAACGGATGGCCTGCTTCAGTCGAGGGCATTCAAATAGGATCAGGAATGCCGTATGCGTATATTCACAATGATAGCGACAAGAAGCGAATCCCAACTATTATGCTCGATCGTTGGAGTGAGAAGTATGATGTGTTACCGGATGGAGTTACTATAGATGTCGAAGGAGCGGAAATGGGTGTGCTAAGGGGTATGAGTCATATTCTTATGACAAAAAAACCACTCGTTTGGGTATCGATTCACCCGGATTTAATGCTAAAGAACTATGGAGTTTCTGATAAAGGACTTTATATGTGGATGGAGAAGCTTGGTTACAAATACGAGATACTTGCAACCGACCATGAAACGCACGTATATTTTTATCCAAAAGCAGCATGAATAGAGTAGAATTTGAGCGTGAATATTGGGAAAGTGAGGCAAATGGTGGACATATTGACAGTGCAGTTTGTGATGCCGGCCTAGAGCAAGATTGCTTTAATGCCATTCACGGACATTTGAAGTATTGGAAAATTCTAGAGATTGGTTGTGGTATCGGTAGAATGATTAATGAAATAGCAAGGCATAATGATTATCGAAAGTGCTCATTTTACGGAGTAGATATATCGGAATCAATGTTAAAGAGTGTCAATAAATACGTGCAACCAAGACAAAAAGTGGAGTATAAACTGAATGACGGTCGTTCGATTCCGTATCCTGACAAAACTTTCGACTCGATATATTCGCTCGCAGTGTTTCAGCATATCGATGACGCGGGCGTTAAAGTTTACCTCGACGAGGCTAAAAGGGTACTGAAAGACGATGGAGTACTTAGATTCCAGTATGTGTCCGGGGACGAGAAAATAGCTTTTTCTTGGCAAAGGCACAACTCAGAAATGGCAGAGTGGTTGAGGAACACAGGACTCGATCCTGTCTCCATTGACAGCGGACTTGTATTCCCGAACTGGGTATGGATAACAGCAACTAAAGTAGCTCAGGTAAACAAGTGAAAATCCCTGTATATTTCAAGAGTTACAAATCCGAAACACCTAATGATGGATATTGGGATTATGGATTGATTAAGGATTTAATGAGCGATCAATTATGGAAACCTGTGAACGGATATGAGTTTGAATTTGATTATAGCAATTTACCTTTGTCTCGTGTCAATCGTGTAGTACCGATGAGGGGAATGGATGGTGGAGTTGTCGTTATTCCTGCAAGGTATCATTTTGATAAGATTGATGAGATCAATGAGGATATTAAGTCATTGAAGTGGGTGATCGTGATGTTGATTGGGGATGAGGATGGAAGTTTCCCTACAGAGAAATTAGTTCATGATCGGATGAAGGTTTATTTGATGTTACCTCATGGGAAGAGGGAAAAGGTCGATAGGTATCTTCCTAATGGCTATCCTGAAGGGATGAGAGAAGTGATGAAGGAATATGGGAATGAGTTTTTGGAGAAAAAGAATGGATGGTTTTTTGCTGGTCAGGTTACTCATAAAAGAAGGATCGAGTGTATTGAGGGATTGAGGGATGTTGATACCAACAACGGGCTGTTAATAGAAACGGAATCGTTCACGAAGGGAATTAAGAAGGAGGATTTTTGGAGGGAAATGGTTAGTTCAAAAGTAGCAGTTTGTCCTTCGGGTGCTGTTGTTCCTGATAGTTTTCGGTTATATGAAGCGTTGGAGGGTGGTTGTTTTCCGTTGGTCGATAATTTGCCACCTAATAAGAAGATTGATGATTTTTGGAGGTTGATTTTCGGAGATAGAGAGTTGCCCTTCACCTTGGTCAATTCTTGGAAGAGAATTAAGGATACTATTAATTTTCATAATGATGTTTATCCCCATACTGCGAATAAGGTTTATGCTTGGTGGCAGAATTATAAGAGAGAGCTGGTCTATAATTTAAGGGATGATATATTCACTTTTGTGGGAAGCCCTGAAAGGAATGGGTTGATCGACAATATTACTGTTGTTATTCCATCATCGTTTATAAAATCTCATCCTAGTACCGAGATTATTGAAGAAACCATTAGGAGAGTGAGAGAACATCTTCCTGAATGCGAGATCATTATTACTTTCGATGGGTTGAGGGAAGAATATAGGGTTTTTCGTTCGCAGTATGATGAATATATTCGGAGAATGTTATGGAAGTGTAATTTTGAATATAAGAATGTATTGCCCGTTGTGTTGGAGAATCATGAACATCAGATTGGAGAGTTTAGGGCTGTTATCGGGATGGTTAAGACTTCAATGGTTCTTTATAATGAACACGATACCCCTATTTGTGAAGAGATTCCATTTGAGAAGATGGTCGGTATTATTGAGAAGGGAGAAGCGAATGTTATCAGGTTGCATCATGAAGCCCTTATCTTACCTGTGCATAGGAATCTCATGTTGGATTCTTCTCCGATAAATGTGATGGGAGTACCGATGGTTCGAACTGGCCAATGGTCGCAACGACCTCATCTTGCATCAACTGATTTCTATAAAAAGATATTGTTTGAATTCTTTAAACCCGATGCTTATGGAATGATTGAGGATGGTATATTGGGAAGAGTTCAGGAATCCTTTTATAGGAGAGGTCAGGCTGGATGGAATGAAAATAAGGTAATGATTTATGCTCCTGAAGGGGATATGAAAAGAAGTTATAATTTGGATGGAAGGGAAAGCGAGAGTAAGTTTGAAGATACATTTAAATATTAATTAATTCAGAAGAATATGAAATTAGGAATATTATGTTATGCCTCTCAAACGGGGCTTGGATATCAGACGAAGGACTACGCCGAACACCTGAACCCGTCAAAGCTCATGATAATTGACCTTTCGCAATACAATAAAATGCCAATATTCAGAGATTGGTACAAGGACTTTAATACGCAGTGGGTGAGCGGTATTCCAACAACGCAGGATATAGATAGATTCCTTAACGCTCTAGATGTTGTGTTCATGGCCGAAACTCCTCTCAATAATTACCTATTTGAAGCAGCAAAGGCACGAGGCATCAAGACAGTCAACGCATACAACTATGAGTTTCTAGATTATTTCAGGCATCCTGAGTGGCAGGGGCCGACTGTCTTGGCAGGGCCGACTGTGTGGAATATTGATATTGTTAAAGGGCTTGGTAAGAGTGATGTTATTCACCTTCCTGTACCGATACAAATTGACCATCCAGCGAGGCAAATAAAGGAGTGCAAAACACTCTTTCACATAATCGGCCGACCAGCAGTGCATGACAGGAACGGCACACTCTCATTCCTTGAAGCAGCGATGCGACTTGGTAATGAATTCAATTACATCGTGTATTACCAGACTCCCTCCGACCCAAGAGCCATTGAATATTTCGCGCCCGTGAAACAAAAGCTAGAAGAAGTCAGAAAACATCTCGCTCACCTTTCGTATTTCACTGACACAGAAAACAATGCCGACCTATTCCAGAACGGCGATCTCTTAATTCTACCGAGACGATACGGAGGACTGTGTTTGCCAATGCAGGAAGCTCTCTCTTGGGGTGTCCCTGTGGTCATGACTGACGTATCACCAAATAACGCAATACTGCCAGAAAAATGGCTCGTGAAATCGGCCCAAAAGGACACGTTCAGGGGCCATGCCGATATTCTGGTATATGAAGCAGATGTCGAGGCTTTGGTGGCCAATATTACCCAATTTAAAGATGTAGAGTTCATACAAGAGCAAAGCAGAGTCGCAAGACAAATAGCGGAGTCCCAATCATGGGAAGTCTTAAAACCACGATATTTACAATGCTTCTCAGAATAGTCATGCCTTTTTCTCGGGAGGACAGGCTCGAAATAATGGCGAAACAGATTAGAGAATTAGAGGTGGGCGATTATGAAAAACACCTTCTGATTGTCTTGGACAATCCCAGGATTAGTCAGGAGAAGATACAGAGAATTTTCAAAGACATTAATTTCGAATGCATTGCAACCAAGTGGCCGGAGGAACCTAATAGCCACAATGTAATTCAACGTAGAGCTAGGATTACTCATGTATGGAACATTATCAGAGAGTATATGCAGGATAAAACTGACTTAGTGCTGGGCATTGAAGACGACGGCAATTTCAAGCAGGGAGATTTCCTTACTCTAGAGAGCACGTTCAAAGACAGGTACATAAACACCTATTGCAAGTGCGGATTCGTTTCCGGAGTGGAAGCTGGGCGCTGGGGGTATAAGATGCTTGGGGCGTGGCGCAGAAAGGAGAATGGCAATATGGTAACAGTACCGTTTAAAGAGCACGGAATAGAACAGGTACACGCTGCAGGCTTTTACTTCTTCGTTACAACAGCGGAGGCGATAGCCTCCTGTGAGGGGTTCAAATACAACTTCTTCGGCCCAGACGTGAACTTCGGTCTTGCAATGAGTGACAATGACTACTTCAACTTCATAGATTATTCGGTAAAAGTAGGCCACGACAACTCAATTAGGGTCATTGAACCTGATGCAGAGTGCATAGTGCTAGAATATAAAAAGGAAACAGATCGGATATGGCACTTAATAGAAGGAAAAGTGTAAACGGTTAACCTATAGTAATTTATGTATACACGTCTGTGAATAGGGTAGGGTAGCGGTGAAATGCCGAAGAAGGCATAAAAATGGCATTTTGGCACACCTACCAGTAGAGTAGGGTAGTGTGGTGATTGTAGTAGGAGTAACGATAAAAAGATAAATTAATTTGATTAATCATGAGTGAAGAGATTAATAGTCCCATAGTCGAGAATGTTACAATTGATAAACCGATGGAGATTCAGTCTGAGAATGTAGTAGCCCCCACAGATGGAGAACAAGTAAAGGTAGAGCCTATAGCAATTGATAATTTGACAAATCAATCAATTTCGAATCAATCTTATGAGCCGGCAGGACAAAGGGGAGGATTCAGAGAAGGTGCAGGAAGAAAAGAAGGCTCTAAGAATAAAACAACTCTAGCAACTCGTGAAGCACTTAGGGCTTTTCAGGAGCGTGTTCGCTCTAATGTCGATAAGTTGTTCAATGCACAACTTGCAATTGCAGTCGGCAATCATTTTCTTTTCAGGGTGGATATCAGTGAAGATGATAAAGGCAAGCTAAAAAAAACGAATGTTCTTGTAACAGATCCAGAAGAAATTAAGAAGGCGTTAGACCAAAATCTTATTGACGGAAACGATTACTATTTTATATCGACAAAGTCTCCAGATAATAAGGCGCTTGAAAGTTTACTTGACCGTGCGTTTGGGAGAGCTACTCAGCCAGTAGAGTTGGAAGCTCCGCAATTGCAAAACGGAGTAGAGCAGTTACAAAGAATTTCTGAAGATTTAAGAAAACTAGTACCAAAATCTGATGGAACCACTCCTGATAGCCCGACAGACAGCTAAAGACCTAGTAAAAACGTTCTTCAAGAACGATAACGGTGATCCATTTATACTGACAGATGGGCAAGCCGACTTATTTATGATAATCTTCACGAGGAAATTTCCACGTAATCAGGTGATTGCTGCTACTCAGTATGGTAAATCTGATACGGTTGCAATGGCTCTCCTGATGCGTGTTACCACTTTTAACGAGCGTTTTGCTATCATTTCTGGGCAGATGGATAAGTCGATGATTATAATGGGACGTGTTATTCAACATGCATTCGACCATCCACGCTTCTTTACTCTACTCGAACTCGATGCGAATATGCCCCTCGATAGATTACGCAGGGAGCGCACAAAGGATTCACTCTCATTCAAAGGCGGTGGAGCTATTAAAGCATTCACTGCAAATACAAAGAACAGCCAAGCCGTGCGAGAAGCATTAACTGGTTTCGGAAGCCCTAATATTATTGAAGATGAAGCATCGCTTGTTCCTGATGATGTACAGGCGATGGTTTTACGTATGCTCGGTGGCCATAAAGACCAGTTCCTCTTAAAGATTGGTAATCCGTTCTATCGTAATCATTTCTATCGTAGCTGGAACAATCACAACTACAACAGAATATTCATTGACTATAAACAGGCACTGCGAGAGGGCCGCTACTCCGCTGACTTTATTGAAGAAATGCGAGAGGAAGCATTCTTTGATGTTCTTTACGAGTGTAAGTTCCCCGACAGAAACAATCTACTTACGGGTGGATATCAAGTACTAATCCCCGAGGAGCTACTTGAAAAGTCGTGGATTACCCGTGAAGAAGCAGAAGAAAAGGGAATGTTTAAGTTTAGAAAGCGACTCGGTGGTGACTTTGCTGGTGGTGGTAACGACAGAAGCTCTTATGTTCTGCGCACCAAGAAAGTTATGTGGCTTCACAGCACTAATAAAATTGCCGATACAATGCAACAAGTACCTATTGTTGAGGACATTGCGAAGAAGTATGAGCTGGAGGACTTTGATATTTCACTCGATGCTGGTGGATTAGGCCAAGGAGTAAGCGATCGTCTCAAAGAAAAGGGAATGGAAATTAATGCGATAATGTTTGGTCAATCTGCACCCGAAGATGAGTCAGACAAGTTCATTAACATGCGTGCGTACATGTATTATCGATTGCTGCGATGGCTTAAGAAGGGTGGAAGAATTGTGAAAGATGATAGATTTTTAGAGTTACTCAGTGTAAACTATAAAAGCGATAGTGAACGCCGATTTAAAATACAGCCAAAGGAAGATTTGAAGAAGGTCATGAAAGACTTAGGAATTAAAGCGAGTTCGCCAGATGTCGCAGACTCTGCAGCATTGACTTTCGCTGATAATTCTCAAATCACTACTGCGGATGATATAGCTTTTATTGGATAAAACAAATATGAATATATTTCAAACTATAGGTAAAGCAATTCAGGATACAATGGGATGGTATCCAATGGGGGAAGGTGGAGCATTTAGCATTTTCGGGGACTGGTCGCGGGGAGCGGTTTCGAAGCGCAAACTACTCGAGGAATATCGTGGTCTAGTTTACTCCTGCATCACTACACGTGCGCAGGATGTAGCGCAATACGAACCCTATGTATATCGACCGAGTCAAACGGTTAATGGGGAACATGTGCGTGTAAAAGACCATCCGCTTATTCAACTATTCGAGAATCCAAACACAGAACTTTCGCAGTATGAGCTATTTGAGGCTACACAGACTTATCTAGATCTAACAGGAGAAGCGTTTGTTTACATTGTTGTTGGGCAAGTGACAGGCAGACCAAAGTATATTTCTGCAGTTATGAGGCCGGATAGAATGAGTATTGCAATAGATAAAGGCGTTATTGTCGGTTATGTTTATAGAACCTCGAAGGGTGATGATATACCATTTGAGCCTAATGAAATTCTACACCTCAAGATATTCAGTCCTACTGACCAAACGAGAGGCTTCGGCCCTGTCGAAGGCGGAAAATTATACGTTGATATTGAAAACGAAACATCATTATTCCAATGGGGAGTTCTTAAGAATCAAGCAGCACCTGCGGGTATTCTCTCGATTAAAGGTAAAGCCTCTAAGGAAGCATTTAAAAAGATTCAGGAACAATGGAAGGAGAAATATACTGGCGCTAATAACGCTGGAAAGACAGTCTTTGTACGAGCCTCTGAAACCGAGTTTACTAAGGTGGGACTTTCACTTACTGACATCCAAATACCGGAACTTACTCGTGTTAACAACGAGAGAATCAGAACCCTCTTTAAAGTGCCAATGGAAATATTAGGTACAGCACCGGGAAGCGGATTAGGTCGATCCGGCATTGAGGCTATTGAATACATCTACGCAAAACGTACAATTGACCCTATTTATAACCGTTATGATGATGCATTAACTACCCTACTTCGAAGATATTGGGGCGAAACAGACACTAGAGTAGGCCACGTCTCTCGTATTCCTAAGGATGAAGCCTCAATGCTCGCCGAGAACGTTGCTGCAGTTGATAAGTGGATGACACGAAACGAAGTGCGACAACAGAAAGGACTCGCACCTATTCTGGGTGGAGATGTGTTATATGTTCCATTCACAAACGCACCGCTTGAAGTTGCTAATGAAGCACAACCTGCAGTTGCACCGACAAAATCGCTAAAACATAAACACAAGCATATTCATACAGCTGAAAAGGCACGAAGAAACCTCTTTTTAGCACTAGATAAGCTTGAGGCCAACAGCTCGAACCTCATGCGCAGGGGACTTCGAAGTTTACTTGACGAACAGAAGAAAGAAGTCATTGCTTTGGTAGAGCGCTATACGTCTAAGAGCATTGAAAAGGGAGTAAAATACGATGGCGTTCATTTCGAATTGGAGTTTAGTGATGAAGAGGTATCGCTAAATCTTGTCGCATGGCTACTCAGTGCGTTCGTGAAATCGGGTGAAACAGCTCTTGAAGCACTAGGCAAACCATCAGCAGAATTCATACTACAGCAAGCACAGCGTAATGGGATATTCAACTCCACAGAACGTTTAATGAAGTCTTTTAACGCTGATACTACTCGACTCTTACAACAGCAAATTTCTCAGGGTCTAGAAAAAGGTGAACCGATCGAGCAAATAACGCAACGAGTAGGTGACGTCTATTCTGAGGCGAAGGGATTTAGAGCTACACGAATTGCTGATACAGAGGTTCACAAAACAGTCAATTTTGCTAATGCAGAGGTTTATAAAGACCAAGGTTATACTCGACTCGCTTGGGAACCAAACCCAGATGCTTGTGAATTCTGCGAGGCGATGGCTGGCCAAGAAGTAGATATTGGAACTCCGTTTGTTCCTGAAGGTGGAAGCGTTGCCGGCAAAGATGGTGGTGAATATAATAACGATTATGCTGATGTAAGTTATGCGGACTTACATCCTCATTGTAAATGTAGGTTGGTACCAATCAAATGAAAAACGTCTATTGCCCGAACTGTAAAAAATTGTTATTCAAAGCAAAAATTGCTAATATTGAGGTGATGTGCCACGGTTGTAAACGACTTGTGACAATCAACTTCGTTACTAGCGAAGGATTGATGGGAGCAAGCTTAATTAATTACGAAAAAGATGCCGTTCAAAATGAAAAAGAAAGTTAATGAGAGAGTCGACCTGACTGCAGGTATTGAGGTTGTCGCTGTTACAAAGGGATTAGAATCGAAATCAAAAGCAGCGCCAAGTGCAGATTTGGGCGAAGGTGAGATTGATGTAGTTGTCAGCAATGCAACTCTAGATCGTCACGGTGAGAAGATTGTCGTTAACGGAATTGATACATCGCAAATAAAGCGCAATCCAACCGTATTATGGGCGCACGAATACTCAGACCTTTCAATAGGAAAGATAACGAAACTATGGAAAGACGCAGGAAACCTTATGGCTAGAATCCACTTTGCTTACGACATCTACGAGTTCGCAAATACCGTATACCAGATGGTGCTCGGTGGGTATATTAACGCAGTTTCAATCGGCGGTATTGTTCGAGAGTGGAACGATGACTTTACAGTAATTAAGCAGCTCGAAATGGTTGAACTCTCAGTAGTACCTGTTGGAGCGAATCCTGATGCACTCGTTATGGCCAAGTCAGCATTTAAGAAATCAGACTTTGAAAGCATTGGAATATCACGATCTGAGTTCAAAAAGCAGTATTCAGACGCGCTTAGTAAAGCAGCTGCTCTTGACAAGGTCAGTCGACTATCAGAGAATGATAGAAATAAGTACCTAGTAAATCTTAAAGAATTAGTAGGTATGTTGGAGGGAGCGAAACCTGCAGAGCACATTGATGCCAAGGATGAACAACCGACAATAAGGCGGGTTATATTAAGTTCTAAACAATAAAAACAAATGAAACTCACAGCAGAACAGTTGGCGAGACTAAAAGCATTACAAAGTGCTAAAGTTGCAGGTCTCGAATTAAGCGTTAAAGACGCAAAAGAATTATCTGACCTCGAAGCATTGAAAGCGAAGTCTGGTGACATTGAAGTTACCGATGAAGCACTTGATGCTATCACTGCGAAATCAGTTGAGGCAGTAAAAGCAGCGAACGAAGAGTTTATGAAGAAACTTGAAAAAATTGAAGGTGTCTTGGACAAGAAAATCAAAGATGCTTCCGATGAAGGCGCAGACTTTGGTGTTACTAAGTTCCTCTATTTCACACGAGCAGCGATTGACCTTGTCAGCATGAAGGCTGAGAAGAAAAGCTTAGTCGAGTGGAACACGAAAGCGTTAGAGCTACGTGCAAAAGCAGGATATAACAACGAAACGGTTGATGCAGATGGTGGCTACTTGATTATGGATCCTGAATTCGAAGTTGCAATTGAGAAGATTGCTTTGAATTACGGTATCGCATTCTCAGAAGCAACTATCCGACCAACAGATAGAAATGCTATCAAGTCTAATAAGCGTGGTAGTAATGTAGTCATGGCCGAAGTTGCAGAAGGTGGAATTAAGGCTGCTTCTAAACTCGGGATCGAACAGGTATTGGTTGAGCTTCGTGAATTTGCAGGGTATGCAATTTCATCTGACCTTCTTATCGAAGATGCAGCGCTCGACTTTTGGATGGATGTACAAGATGGCTTTGCAGAAGAAATGGCTCGTATTGCAGACATAATGGTCTTCACTGACCGAACCGCTAACAAAGAAGGTATTTTGCATATTGCCGGAACTAAAGCAGTAACGATCGGTGCAAACCCAACAGATGCTATTTGGGATAACCTACTTGATGCAGAAGTGATGGTGTCAACCAGAACAATGCAGCTTGGTAGTTGGTACATGCATAAATCATTCTGGAACGTTATCAGAAAGTGCAAAGGAACTGATGGTCACTATCTCTGGCTCCCGTCGATGGGTATGCAAACACCATGGGGTACTCGTATCGTATTAGTTGATGCAATGCCAGCAATCACTGACATTGGAGATGCTAACGAAGGTTACGCAGTATTCGGTGATTTGAAGCGAGTTCGTCTCTACAGAAAGCGAGGGATCGAGTTCTTGGAATCACGACACGCAACAGTTACTGACGCAGACGGTGTAAGCATAAACCTCTTCAAACAGGATATGACTGCACTCCGAGCAACCGTAAGAATGGTTGTGATGCACAAGTTCCCAGAGGAATTTGTTGTTGTCGGTACTGGGACGGTAAGCTGAGTAATCGGCGATTAAGGATAGAACTGGGGTGGGGCTTTAATTAGCTCTGCCCTTTTTCTACTTATGTGGCATAATAGAGAATGCTTAAGAAGAGCGACATTTATCATTCTGCTATTCTCGAGCCTGAATTAACTAAAGGTAAAAAGAAAAATGGATTACACAACTCAGGCGGACATCGAGGCTCAGATAAAAAGGGTATTAACCGCAAACGAACTCGTCATGCTTCCAAGCTGGCTTGCAGCAGTAAAGGCCTACATTGACAGTTATACTGGCAGTTCATTCGATACAACTCCGTCACTTTCCACGATGTATTATCCGGGGGGAAGTAAGATTATTGATATTGACCCTTGTACCGATATCTCTAGTGTGAAATTGCTTGATAGTTCTTTAACTGAAGTCGACACATATATTCTTCACGAGCAATACGAAGCACTCCCACAAAATGATGACATTAAAACATGGCTAGAAAGCCGATCGGGTTGTTTTCCAGCAGGCCTTGCTCGTATTGCTGTTACAGCTAAGTTTTCTCTGGGTGCACTTCCAGATGACATTAAGTTCGTTGCGACTACCCTAGTCTCTGGCATGGTGGTAGAGGGTATGAATGGTAAGTTAATGTCCGAAGGAATCGAGGGCTACAGTAGGGCCTTTGCGGTTTCATTGGCATCGGGTGAACTATCAACTAAAAAAGATATAATTGATGCCATATTGGCCGGTTACATAAAGGATGACATATTAATATAATGCTCGAAGAATACTTAGTACAAGCGTGTTACGTTATAACGATGGGTCGCAACGAATATAGCGACTATACTGAGGTGTCCCGTGTTGCTGAGGCTTGTAGATTTAGGGAAATAACAACTCTTCGAAGAGCGCCACAGCAAGAGATACTGGATTCTGATGCGTTACTGCACCTTGCTCCAACAACCAGTGTCGTAAAAGGTTCGATTATCAATTTCGAGGGTACTTACTATCAAGTCGAACGAATTACTTTCGCACGAAGATTAGGTGAAACAGAGGTACAGTTTGTGAAAGCCGATCTAAAGGTAACCGATGTGAATATATCATGAGCCTCATCTTTACGGACAGATCCGAAGAGTTTGTTAGAAAAAACAAAGGTGTCATGGACTCAGCATTATCAACTATGGCAGACGATGGCGTTCTGAAAGTGAAACAAACCGTGCCTATTGGTGAAACCGGCAAACTTTCGGATAATACAACGCACGAACGGCTCGATATAATGAAACATCGTATCAAAGTTGAAACTCCTTATGCTGCTTATCAGGAGGCCGGGAAGCGAAAAGACGGCACGCATATTGTGAAAAAGTACTCAACGCCGAATACTGGTAAGGGTTTCTTACGCAAGGCTGGCGATTACCTAGAGAAGAATGCACTCGAATATCTAAAACAAGCTGTGCAGAAATTTAGAAAATCAGTATAATAAAACATGGAATCATTTGCATTTGCCCTTTGCACGTTACTAGCACCAAATATCCCCGGTTTGACATTCGGCCCGGGTGATTCGAACGTAAAGGTTGGCGAGCTGGTTCGTGGCATTGATGGCGTATTCGTAGTTGAGGGAGCATCCCCGGAGCCGGATAGATACACTGCAGTTGAGTACCACACTCTAGATTTCTGGGCAGTGTTCAAAAATGCGAAGGTGGCGAGCGACTATTTGAGAGCCATTTACGACTACCTACATCAGAAACATCACTATAATACTGACTCTTACACTGTTCACTTCTCATATTGTGCTGGCCAGATACTAGATCTTGACCGTGACGGTGAGGGTAGAAAAATGTTGAAGCTTAGTGTAGTATTTATTATCACAGGGTTAATTTCATAAAACAAAATTTATGGCACTAAATACAAACAACCTAAGAATTGGCGCATACGAGGCATTCTTCAAAGAAATCTCATTGGGCCACACAAAAGGTGGAAGCACCTTAACTATTGAACGAAAAATTGTCGATATGACAGTCGATAAGTGGGGAGATACTCCAGTCGACAAAGTTATTGTTGGTACGCGTGCCAAAGTGAAGCTTATTCTTGCAGAACCAGTCGAAGCAATCCTCACAAAAGTACTCCCAGAAGGTGCTTATACAGACGGAGGCGGTGATGATAAGTTAGGCTTCGGCTGTAGTGCAGGATATTCACTACTCGCAGGTGCAGGACTTATTCGTTTACATCCTAATCGTTTGGTTGCATCTGATCGTTCAGAAGATATTTATCTATTCAAAGCAGTCTCTGCAGGCGAATCAGTCGAATTACCATTTAAAGTTGACGAACAATTGGTCTTTGAATCGACATTTGAGGCCTTAGTAGATGAAACACAACCAGAAGGAACAATCCTTGGCCGAATTGGTGATGAAGATATTTCTTAACCAATAGAAATATGGCTGACCAACACATAGATCTAGACCTCTCAACAGTAGAACAACCACAAGCACACATCCGTATGCCTTTGAATGATAATCAAAAAGCTCGTATAAAAAAAGGTGAGCAAAATGTAGAAGGCGATACTGTAATTCTCACATCCCCCTCACTGCAGTCGTTAATCAGGCTGGGCACAATGATGAAGAAGTGGAAAAAAGTGTCATCAGACAGGAAAAACGAAAAAGGCGGCACGCTTAATGCAGAGGAAACTTTAGATCTCGTTGAAGAATTCATCAATAATATTGAGGCGATTATCCCCGCAATTAAAGGGTATGAGCTGTCAATTGATAATCTCATGTCGGTTGTAACTGTTGCCATGGGACTTGCGAAACCGGCACAGCTTAAGGAACTCGAACGAAGAGGAATCTCGGTAAACACTCATAAAAAAAAAGCTACAATCTCATCCGTGAGATAGCTTGGTTTCTTCATTTCTATCCAGGATATACATACGATTCGCTCATGAATGAATCGGCATTTGTTTTTTTTACACTACTTAACGAATCCTACGCTGTCGATGCAGGAATACGACTGACTGATATGGCAGTTGTGAGCTTTCCGCATTTAGAGCAAGGCAGTGGCAAAGAGGTGTTGGACTCGTTCAAAAGTCGCACAGATGATATACTAGATTTATCTGAGGAAAATCAGTCGACTACCGAAGAAATAAAAAAAGCATTTAATCAGAGGTAATAAAGAACTATGTCAGAATCAATAGGAGGAGTACACTACGATTTAGATCTTCAAGATAAAAAATTTGAAGGTAAAGTTACCAAAGCAAGAGGCTTAATGGGTGGACTTCGTGGCTCGTTTAAAGACGCCGAGCAAGGTTCGAATGCTCTTCTTGCCGGTGTTACGGGACTCGCAGTTGGGATTGTCGCATTCGGGGTTAAATCCGTTGCTGCTTACCAAGACTCTCAAACCGCACAGGCACAGTTGGAACACGCAGTTATTGGCGTATCAAAGGCTACAAAAGAACAGCTAAAACAGACAGGATACCTCGCTGAAAGATTGTCTGCAAAAGGAGTCCTTGATGATGATGCGATTAAAACGGGGCTTGCACAGCTTTCCACATTTGGACTTACGAATAAGGCAGTACAAAACTTGGGAGGATCGCTTGCTGACTTAACGGTAAATCAGTTCGGCGTAAATGCTTCTGGTGAACAGGTTGCACAGTCGGCGAATATGATTGCAAAAGCACTTAACGGTCAATTCGGAGTACTGGAAAAGTCAGGTATCCGCTTCACTGATGCGCAAAGGAAGATGATTCAGTTCGGGAAAGAATCAGACAAAGTCAAAGCAATCACCAAGGGCTTTGCACAAAACTTAAAATTTACAAACGAAGTAGCAATGCAAACATCCCAGGGTCTCGATGCGCATCTTGGAGTACAGTTTGGCAATATTCAGGAACAGATTGGGGAGGCCATCGATAATGGACTTACTCCTTTCAAGGAACAATTAGTTGAGTTAATGGATAATATACTTGGCGATGGAACGGTGTGGGATTATTTTAACAATCTACTTGACGATAATAAGGCAGCGCTTTATATGGTTGCAGGAGCAATTACAATCGCATTACTCCCAGCATTAACAGCACTGGCTGCGAGTTTATGGGCCACAATGGCTCCTCTTCTTCCCTTTATCGCCGTTGGTGCACTCCTTGGGTTAGCTCTCAAGTTACTCGTTGACAAATTCGGTGGCTGGGATAATCTGATGAAGGCCGTAAAGACAACACTCAAACAGTTGTGGGACATTATATCTCCAACACTAATTCCTGCACTTAACAATTTAAAGGAAGCGTTTGTTGGTAAAAATGGGCTAATTCCTGCACTTAAGAAATTGTGGGACATCCTATCGCCTATATTAATACCTGTATTGAAGTTTATAGCACAGGTTATCGGTGTTGTTTTGTACGCAGCTTTCTTGGCCATTGTTTACGTGATTGGCCTTGTCATTAAGAGTGTAACCCTTTCGATTGATCGGTTTAACTCAATGTGGAAGGGAATAAAAGACGGAACTGCAAAAGTGGTGGGATGGTTTGCAGGCTTGCCCAACTCCATTACGCAAGCAATAAAGAACATTTATAACGCGATAATGCAGCCGTTTTGGAAGGCTTGGGATGACTTGAATTATTTAATGACCAAGATTAAGAAGAAAATTAATGACGCACTTAATCCATTTGTACGTCATTCTCCTTCTTTAGTTGACTGGATACATAAGGGCGCAAACGAAATGACAAATACTTACGCAGACATGTTTACGGAATTAGCCTCAATTTCGGCCCAGAATCGAATGGGCATGGCGGGAGCAGTGAAAACAGTTTCAGGAGCTGTTGAGGGAAGGCAGGGATCCCTTTCTGCGGGGCAGGTTACCAATGTGACGATACCTCTCACGGGCGTACTTGCGAGTAGTGCAGGTGAGCTACGTGAAATTGGTTTTAGAATCAAAGAAGTAGTTGATCAGGCATTGAGGGCAAATGGGCCACAAGTTAAGATAATACGTTGATAGAATGAACGAAGCATTAGATATGTCGATTTATATTAATGGCCAGAAGCTGGCTAACTATTCGAATTGTACTCGTGACTACAAGGCACACGAGACGGTAAATGAAACGTTAGGGGGTACTTTGTATACGGATTTTCTGAATATACGGCGTTCTTGGGTAATAAGCTGGGACAATCTAATGCGTTCGGACTTCGATGTCATCTATAACTATTATTTATGGCGCTTTACATACCACACATTCCCTATTTTACAGATTCCTGCATTCGGAATTAATGCCCCCGTGCTTCTCGATATTAGCGCTCAACAACTTAAGTACAATGCGGTCATCATTAAAGACTTTAAGCTTAACGTTACTGAGCAGTTTGCTTTTTCATAATGCAAAACACTTCGGTCTTATTCAAAACATTGGCAACTTCAGATGCTAGGCCAATTAGAGGTGATGTTTTTATATCGTTCTCTAAACTCCAAGAGCCAACATTGCAAGGAATTCAAGACTGGGATAAATATCTGTATACAGATTATAGCGGCCGTATTGTTGACGTTGAATGGACACGTGAGGAACAAATGTATGCATCTGTATCTTCGGGGATGGCGGATATTATTCTAGATAATCATGATGGATTGTTCACTCCAAATGGGAGCTCTGTATTGAGTATTTATATGTTGCCAGCAAGGCCAGTCAAGATATATTCCGGATTCGGAAGTGAAGTCGTACAGTCGTTCGTTGGTCTTACCGATGGAATGCCTAGTGTCAATGAGAAATCTAAGATCGTTATTCTTCATGCAATCGATTTCTTATCTTATTTCTTAAAGAAACCGCTGGATGAATCATCAATGTTTATAGACAAGAGAACCGATGAGATATTGAGGACTTTGTTCAATGATCAAGGAGTATTGGATGTGCAAATGAATCTCGATGTCGGGCTTAATCGAATACCGTTTGTCTATGCAAAAAAAGGAGAGGTTTTGGGGGATCTTGTTTTCAAGTTAATGGAAGCAGAAGGCGGAAGACTATTTATGGATGAAGATGGGGCAATCACCTTTAAAAACAGACAGGGGTATAGTTCCGATGTGAAGATGTATTTGGATTCATATAGGAATATTGTTAATTCAGTGCCTAAAAGTAATGATGAATTAGTGAATGTTGTTGTTGTTGAGGGGAAGATTCGTGAGGTTCAATCTTTGCAGATGTACGGTCAATTGACACAGCCTATTCAGATTCTTCATGGTCAGAGTGTTCCAATATGGATTAGTTTTCAGGAACCTGTTACGAGTGCCGTTGATCCTGTTTATGTTACCAGCAAGAAAACCTCATATTATGAAGTAAATACGCTTCAAGATGGTTCGGGGGTTGCTTCAAGTAGTGTTGTGTTGTCGAGTTCGTATTTATTCGATACTTCTTTGCAGTTGGTATTCACTAACAACGGAAGTGCTGATTTATGGGTGACGAGTGTCGTTATATTTGCCACCCCTGCAGTTCCTGTTCAGGATATTTATATTCGCGAGGAAGATTCGAGTTCAGTTGATAAATATGGAGAAAAGATTTTATCGATCAATAATGATTTCTTTGGTGATGTGGATAATGCACAAAGTAAAGCGTTGATTATTCTGCATACCTTTACTGATGTTGGAGAAATAAAGCAGTTGGAAATTAAGGGTGATATGACGTTACAGTTAGGAGATGCCGTGAGAATCGATTTGAATGGAGTGATTGAAGTATTCAGAGTGATTAAGATTATTAATCGGATTGGATTACCGGGGAAGTTTACGCAGATTGTTACTGTCGGAAAATTGCTTGATAATTCTAATTACTTTACAATAGGGGTATCCGCCGTTGGCGGAACTGATATGATTGCACCGTAATATGGGAACTGTTATAACAACCGATTCGAACAAATATTCAAGTAATAGTCAATTGAAGACTGCTGATGATACGGGTAGAAATCAATTGTTGCCTATTGATTCGGATTGGGTAGTGATGAACCCTGCTTTGTTTGGAGTGGCTGACACCTATTTATCGTATACAGGAAATGCTCTTGTGCAGTTCGCTATAGGAGATAGAATCAGAATTAGGGCGAATGCGGGGGACTTAACCCCCTCTTCTGATGGATATTATTACTTGGTTGTTTTTGCTGTTGAAGAAGGAAAGATTCATGTAAGTAATTACGATTTTATTCCAAATGATATACAGGAGATTCGGTTCTCGAAGTTTGTTGAACCTACTGGATGGCCTTATCAGTTATTAAATAATTCGGTAACGGATGTTTCGGTATGGAACGGAAGTGGGACATTGGATATTAGTACCTCTTTGATTGATGTTGCTTATAGGCAGATTGGAAGAGAAATAATGATTGATGAGTTCTCGTCAGGATGGTATATCATTTCAGGATCGGGGAATACTATCTCCATACCTTTCCCTGGTGGGGTGGCGATTGTAAGTCTCGAACCTCCTCCTAACGAATTAGAAGTTTATGAACAAAGGATATCGATTTATGGGCCAACAGGGAATGTTCCTGCAATAGTAAGTACTTGGTTGGGTAGAACATTAACCTTTGAAAAGGCAGATGGTACGGATTGGAGTGATGTTGGACAATATTTTGTGGGTTCGGGTATCAGGGCAATTATAAAGCCGTATGTTGTTATATAGTAAGAGGGAACTAATTTTGTTAGAATAGGGTATGAAATTGGGAATAGATGAAGTGAGAAAAATATTAAATAAGTTGCCCGAAGGTCAACGAAAGACTATTGAGAATATCATTTCGGGTGAAGTTATTGATCAGGTTATTTGTGGAGGGTGTGGAAGAGTTGTTGCCGAAGTGTATAAAGACGGCAGAATCGAACCGAAGGTTGATGGGAGGGGAAAGATGTGGCTGTTGGCTACTCGTCACCGTTTGGATGGATATTTAGGATTTCAGTGCCTATGTGGGAATGATAGTCGATTGAGTGAGCAGGAAAAGGGCGTGAAAGGGATTGAGGAGAATCATGTTACGAAGAAGGATATTGAGAAAGTGTTGGGAAGGGTTAGTTCAAAGCCTTCAGAGTATAAGCTGGAGAATGGTGAACAGAATATCGATAACTTTATTATCAAGAAGCTGTAATGACTGGTTATAATGCATGGTCTGTTGTAGCTTTCGAAGTACCTACCGCTGCGAAGTGGAATCTATTGGGTACAAATGATGCTGGTTTCTATACGGCCATTAATAATATCGAAACTGGTTGGATTCCTGCTAATGAAACATGGACTTATGCTTCTGCCACAACTATCACTGTTCCAACCGGAGCCACATCAAAGTACAAGGTGGGTGACAAGATAAAATTTACTCAAACAACGGTAAAGTATTTCTATGTTACTGCGGTCACGAGTACGCTACTGACGGTAACAGGCGGGACTAATTATACTGTTGCTAATGCTGCAATATCAGCTAATTATTATTCGCGTGTGGAGAATCCACTAGGATTTCCTGCCTATCATTCCTACACTCCGAATTGGGCTACATCAGGTACTCCGCCGGTATTAGGCAATGGGGTTCTGACGGGGAAGTTCAATTTGCAAGGGAAGTTTGCTCTTATTATTATTAACTGGTCTGCGGGGAGTGCAACCACGTTTGGTACAGGAATATGGAGTTTCACACTTCCGTTCACCGGTGCGGCTGTGAGTTCGATGAGTGCGAGGGGGGATGATTCCGGCACAGCTCCTTATGGGTTTGGAGCATTCACTTCCGCTGCCTTTGTGTACCCTACCTATGCTAACGCCTATATTCAAAACACTTCTCCGTTCACGTGGGCCATGAATGACAATATGGCAATAACGGGAATTTTGTTGACTGATTTGTAGTAAGAAGATATGATGAATTTAACTTTAGAGCACATTATTTCCTACCTTAATATAATCGAGAAGATTTCCCCGCAGCTTGCTGCGGTTGGAGTTGTTAGCACGGGAACCGTGCTAAGATCAAAGAATGGTGGAGCACATTAAAAAGAGTCATAACAAAACCCTGCTTTTGTACCACATGGTGTATCCTGTACGATACAGACGAAAAGTATTTACCGAGGCGGTAACTCTGAGTCTTCGTGAAATTTGTGCTGAAGGTAAAAGATATCGTACAGATAACAAAGAGTCTTACCGCGAGGGAAATCTTTCGGCGACACAAGGAAGTGAAAAAATTCTTGTGGGGAGGAAGCTTCTGGAGTAGCGGATACTATGCAACTACAGTTGGACAATATGGAAACGAGAATGTGATTAGGGAGTACGTACAAAAGCAAGGGCAACAATAGGACTTAATTGAGCGAAATCAGCTCACATTCTTTGAGTATGAAATAAATTAACCGCTAGATACCCCGTCAGCTTGCTGCGGGGTTCTTCATTATTGCCATGAACAAAAAAATACGAACAACAGAGGAACTCCTTAATCTTGCTGAGATCAAACTAGCTGCTAGTACTAAGCTCAAGAATTGTTATGACTACAGGGATGTATTTACAAAGTTCACAAAATTCTGCGAATGGAGAAACGAGAAATTGGTTGATCCAAGCTATAAGTATCGTACAGAAGCAATAGATGAGAATGGTGATTTGATCATTTATAAAGATGAGCTTCTATTATTCATTGAAGAAAACAGAGAATTTGTTGAATGGATTGTTTTACCTAACCCTTTAGTGTTAAATAAAACATGAAAGATGCAGCAGAAAAAGAGACCTCAGAGTTACTCGCATTTCTACAGAAGAATTTGTCAGTAATTATTGCAATTGGTTCGCTTGTTGCATACATCGTTTCAAACAATATTAAACAGAACAATTTAATCTTGACCGTGGACGCACAGCAGGATAAGATTTACACTTTGGAGCAGTCAAAATATACAAACGAACAGGACATCAAGCAGATTAATGGTAAATTGGATATGTTACTGAAGAACTTTGACCTGCGCTATATCCCTCCTAAGGATACGCAGTAAGAGAGAACTCAATAAATTCCCCCCCCTTGGGGACATCTGTTTTCTCTACAATCGTTTTATATATTCGGTGATCATTGAATCCGTATTTCTTTTGTAAGATGTCTTGGAATGGCTTAACTGGATTATCATTATCGGCGTTTTTGCTGCTGACTCCGAATGTATACCTAGCCTGCAACTTTCCTGCAGGAATAACAATGTCATTAGGAAGGATTGCAAGTATCAGTCGCTCATAGAGGATGTACCCTCTCGTCTTAAATCGTTTTCCTTGCCAGCATCTGTTTACCGATAGCGGTTTAATCGTCAATTTCATTGATAGTTGTGGGTTAAGATTAGTAGATTGACAATGGTATCACATAGTGGTAGATTTAGCCATGTCCCTACCAATCAAGAGGATTTCAGAATAAAAAGGAATGATAAGGGGGAATAACTGGTTAATTTTTTGGTAGGGATTGACTGGTAAATGTTCCCCCTTGTGATTCTTTTTGAAGAAATAATTTTACCTGCCAGAACAATATGAAAACAAGAGTTGTACAAACGAGGATATGGGAAGATTCTTGGTTCGTTTCTTTATCAGCCAATGCTCAAAGAATGTTTCTGTTCTTTATTACTAATCCTAAATTGGAGTTAACTGGTACTTTTGAATTATTGGATCGGAGTGTTATGGCCATTCTCGATATAAAGAAAGAAGAGTTTGATCGTGTGATTAAAGAATTAGAGGGGAAGGTAGTATATCAGAATAATTATATTTTTATTGTGAATGTTTTCAAATATCAGTTTTATGCGAAAGATGAATCTAAAAATGAGAATCAAAGAAAAGGATTTATCATGGAATTATTGAGGTTGCCAGAATCTATTCAATTATTAGTTTGTAATTACTTGCCAACTGGTTGTCAACTAGTTGTCAACTCCCTTCCGACTAGGCTAAAAGAAGAAATAAGAAATAAGAAATCTGAAAACAGAGAAGAGAAAACAGAAATCCCCGTTGTGATTCCAAGTTTTGTTAAGAGAATTAATCAGGAAAAGGGAATTGAGAAGAGAAATGAAGAAGATTTGGGGAAGAAGATTCAGAAAAATGTAGAATCTGAAGCCCTGAAGTTTTATAAACATGTCGAAGGGGAGAGAAAGAAGAAGAAAGGATGGGTGGATGCTGATGTTCTGATGCAAAGTTCGGATGAGGAAGAATAATTTATTGTATAATTGTTTATGGCAAATGATGGAAATAGGGTAAATCCGATTAATTATTTGATAATTCATCACTCTGCAGGGCCAGCGTTTAGCGAAGGATCTGATCGGGAAGTCGCTGATTGGTATTCTTCAGTCGGGAAAGGAAGGGGATATAAGAATTATGCCCATTCGTACCATTATGATCCGAGGACTGGAAAGGAAACTTTTGCTCAAGCTCATTATGCGCTTCATCGATATTCGGGGGATAAGAATAAGTATGGGTGGAGATTGGTTTTATTAATTCGTGATCCTGAATTGAATGTTTCGTGGGGTGCTGGAAATTGGCCGGTGAATCAACATGGGATTAATATTGAAATATGTGGGGATTATTCGTATAAGACCATTGATCCAAAAGCGCTGTTATTAATTACCGATAGTTTCATCTATTTGGATAAAAGATTGGGTGGGAATTTATTGATTAGAGGACATAAGGAAGTTTCACAGACTGGAACGGCTTGTCCGGGCAAAATTCAAACGCAAATGCCAATATTGAAGGATATGTTCAATAATCGTTCAAAGTATGAGAATCTATTGGTTCCTCCCGTTGTTGTTCCACCCCCTCCGCCAGTTCCACCAGTAAAGACGGATGCAGAGAAGTTGAAGGAGTTACAGGATATATTCGATGCCTACAAAAACGAGAAGGAGTTAATCATTTCTGATTTGGAGGGGAAGTTCGCTTCGGCTAAAATCGTTTTAGGATTCACTGGGGATGATGTTGAATTCATCGATTTTCTGAAGAGTGTTAAGTTGAAAGTTGATGCCTATGATAAATGGACGGGATGGGCAAAACAATTGGGAAATGGTATACTAGCGATAATTAGTAATATAAAGAACAGAAAGAATGGAACCAAATAATGAAACGGATCTCTTGTGGGATGAAATCAAATTAATGGTTTTGAAGTGGTTTAAGGATCTATTGGCTACGTTATTAAAGGGCGTGAAAATATTGATTGTCTATATAATCCCTTCTGCAATAGTCGCTGCCCTTGTTACACCATCGCTTTCTTCGTGGATTGGAGTGAAGTTAGGAGTTCCTGAAGTCACTGGTGGTATCAATTTCTTTCTGATCACCATTGCTGAACTTATTAAAAAACAACTTCCAAACAATAAAGTGGCGAATACTGTCCTCTAAGAATCTCCGAACTGTGGGCACGTTTCGTGTACTTGACATATATGGCATACCGTAGTATATTCTAATACTAATTTAGATATACAGAACTATGATCAAGCCAATAAAGATCTTAGGATTTGAAAGTGAGTTGGATTTACCACTCGCAGAAGGGTACACATTCGCATGGGTAATGTATGGAATCCGAAAAATAGAAGTCGGATGTAATCTTTTAACAGTCGAGGGCGAGGGGTACTTCCTTGACGATGTATCAATGCCCTTCTTTATAACATTTGATAACCGAAAAGTAATCATTAAAGAGTTAAGCAAAAAGCTTGATGAAATAAACGCCGGGCTTCGTGAAGCACTGGGCGAATCAAAGAAAAACTGGTGGTACGAGGAGCAGGAGGCTCGAGGATTATGAATAACACTGTTGTTAGGTGGTTAATCTATTCAATTCTAGCAATACTATTGATTACCTGCGTGAATAGCTGGCAATGGAAACAGCCAGAACCACTAACAAAGGATCCGATTCGCTACGAAGTATCTGGGCCATTGGGAAACGACTTTGATACTGCAAATAAAAATAATATTGTTTATTGAAAATATGGACAACAAAATAGAAATATCACCATTAGCGAAAATTATTGAGGAGAGTGGACTCGAAAAATCTAAGGCGCAAGTAATGCTAGACAACTTCTCGAACTTCTTTAAGCTCGCTGCAGAGTGGGAACAGAAAGCAAAGAACCTGAATGTAACCTCCGCCGATCAGGTCACAGAAATGAAGATGGCTCGAGAAGCGAGGCTATTCCTAAAGCAGAAACGAGTCGAAGTAGAACACACTCGGGTAGCACTGAAAGAACAATCAACCCGAGAGGGAAAAGCAATTGAAGGAATTGCTAATATATTGAAGGCATTAATTATTCCAATCGAAGAGCACCTAGATAGACAGGAGCATTTCATTGAAATTCAGGAAGCTAACAGGAAAAGCGCTCGTAAAGAAGATCGTCTAAAGCAACTTGCAGTATATGCGCATACAGGTGAAGGACTTGATTTGCTGGAAATGGCAGACGAATCCTTCAATGCAATAATAGTCGGCCTCGAGTCCAAGACACAAGCATCAATTCGAATCGAGAAGGAGCGCATTGCTAAAGAAGAAGCAGACGCAAAGGAGCGAGAGCGTATCAGACTAGAGAATATTCGACTACAAAAAGAAGCTGAGACAAAAGAAAAGGAGCTAGAAGCGGAGCGAAAGTCTGCTGAGGAAGCTAGATTAAAGCACGAAAAAGAACAAAAAGAACAAGCCGAAAAAGCGCAGAAAGAGCTTGACGAACAGAAGCGAATTGCCGAGGAAGCTAGAAAACTACAAGAGGAAAAGTCCTCAAAAGAGAAGGCTGACTTGGAACACAAGCTTGCCGTAGAGAAGGTTCGTAAGGATTTAGAGCTACAAAAACAACGAGCAGAACAACAGGTCAAAGAAGAAGAAGCACGTAAAGAGCATGACCGGTTAATTGACGAAATGAGGGCAAACTCAATAGTGGTTTCGGTTGAAACTACAGGGGTATTCTGGGCCAAGCATAACAGTGGCGTATCTGGTGCTGGTAAAACTGCTGAAGAAGCAATTACCAACTTCTGCAATCAATGGTTGACTGCAGATAGAAAGGAGGTAGTATGAAAATTATAACAAAGTTTTCATTGGCTCGGCTAGTGAAAGACAAGTACTATGCACAATATTTCCAAGATGGAAAATGGGCTGAGGCGATAATGGATACCGAAGCAACTTACAATAAGCTGGTTAAGCTTGGTGATAAGCCAAATCCTGACGATATTGAAAAGTTACTGAACAACGTAACTTGGACAAGACCTCAATGCCACGAGTGTGGACAGTTTGTGGATAAAGCTATTCAGTTCGGAAGAGTGAAGGCTCCGGTATGTCTCTGCTTTTCATGCCTGAATTATGTATTTAGAAACTTATTTAAATAGATTTATTATGAAAAGTAATGATATTGAGTGGCGAAAAGCGATTAGAGAGTACTATAAGATGTCGAATCTAATGCCAGAAATGTACGCAGATGCATGGCGCACACAGGAAGGACAAAAGATTGCTCTTAAGATCACACTGCGCAGAACTGCACAAGCTATTGCTAAACCACTACAAGCAGCATTCAGAAAACTTAAGATTGCAGTTCAAGTATATCTTTATAATTACGGCCAGAACTTATGCGCAAAAGGTGTTCACAAATGGAGTGTTGTAAGTGCAGAGCAGTCGGTTAACTCGCATTCTAAATTAATAAGAAAATCGTGCAAACGCTGTCCGGCGGTAAAGGTAGTTAGGAGGTAATTAGACGGTTCACTTCTACGTGGGCGCTTGGGGCAGTGTGCCTGCGCAGCTATGAGCTATTTAGCTCAGTGATTGTATTGGCGTTAAGCTCGTAGCCGAGAGATGCAGAGCAATACAACATGCACGGTATGCGGTGCAAAGCGTGAGAGTAGCGAAAGGAAGTCGCTAGACGGAATGAAATAACCTGAGGCTGTCTATTAATAAGGCAATAGTGGCGAAATGTAATGGCTTATTGTTTTGCATCCAATTAGTGGCCTATGGAGGTGCGAAGCCTCCCTCTCATGGTAACTTAAGAGAATTAAAAAGATATGAAAAATATAAGATTGTATAGAAGTTTTGCTATTGTCAGAAAAACAGGTATAAAGAAGTTTTTTTGTGGAAAAGTTATCGGGAAAATTCTGTACAGAGAATTCGGTTTTAGTAGGGCTGTCTTGTGGCAGACTCATGAGGTGTCTATTGATAAGAAAGCGGTGGATGATGTCAAGGATCTTATAAGAAGCATTAGATTTACGGATATCACGAGGAAGGAATCTTACTCAATATCTACAATGAAGTTTATGAAGCTATGCAGGGAAGCGCACTACGGTGAGGGTACTCAATACTATGTAGCAATTTCGGCATTGCGACCGGTAAAATTCAAAAAGATGGGTTATGTAAAATATGAATATGTGATCGAATAGCCGCTCTTGACAACTACGGCACACCGTAGTAAACTGTTCATACTTAAGTTTATTATATTTAGCAATGCCAGACGACAATGAAACGATGGTTTCGGTAGAAAATGCCTCTCTAGAGACAATCTACCAGCAAGATAAAGCTGCAATCGATATGCAGATATCAACAGCAAAGGCTTACCCACGTAACATTAAGAGGGCAACTGAGAACGCACTAGCAATAGTGACCATGGATGAAGCAACAGCACGAGTTTGTACATATTCTTTGCCTAGAAGTGGCAAGAGTATCAGTGGGCCGAGCGTACATCTCGCAAAAATTCTCGCACAAAATTGGGGAAATATGAGAATCGAAGCAAAGGTTGTCGGCGTTGATGATAAGCAGATCACTTCTCAGGCTGTAGCCTTCGATTTAGAGAACAATTTAGCCATAAAAGTAGAGGTTAAACGCTCCATAGTTGGTAAGATGGGGCGATTTAATGACGATATGATCACAGTGACGGGTAATGCAGCCAATGCAATTGCACTCAGGAACGCTATATTGGCAGTAATTCCGAGGGGAATTGTAGACAAAGTTTATAATACTGCGCTCAATGTAATCGCAGGAGACGTATCAGATGAAACCAAGCTGGTCGCAAGACGAAAGAAAATCGTAGACGAAATTATGCAATCTTACAGCGTAAAGGAATCTGAAGTACTCACCGCTGTCGGTAAAGCATCAATCTCACAACTAACACGAGAAGATTTGGTAAGCCTCCTTGGAATCTACCAAGCAATTAAGGATGGTGATACAACAGTCGAGAACGCATTCCGAGGTGGCAACGAGAAAATCCTCATTGAAGACTTAACTGCGCTTTACGAAGCGAAGAAATCAGCATGCACACCAGAAGAGCAGAAAAACGCACAGCGTATTATTGACACAAAAGAAGAGAGAAGCTACTCGAAACTAAGATCACTGCTTCAAGGCAAATAATATGATACACAATGAAAATCGTATTGGTAACTTTACAAGCTCAGATATCGCTGCGTTGATGAAGAAAGATAAGGTGGGCGGATTAGGCGCACCTGCGTACACCTACATCGATGAAAAGAAAATGGAGCGTAGACTAGGGCGCTCACTGGATAGCGAATCTCGAACAAAACCACTAACGTGGGGCAAGCTTATGGAGCAGAGGATATTTGACCTACTTGGAACAGAATATCAGCTTGTGAGCCAAGAAACACTAACGCATTCCACTATTCCATTCTGGGCAGGAAGTCCTGACGGGAGCAAATTTGACGAAGGGAAAACCGTTGTCGAGTTTAAATGCCCAATGACTATGAAGAGCTTTTGTCAATTAGTTGATCCTCTCTATGATGGATTGACTGGCATGGATGCAATGAATAAAATTCGAGAAAAACACGCACAGGGCGAAACATACTACTGGCAAATTGTAAGTAATTCTATTCTCGATCAGACGAAGTTTGCAGAGTTAATTGTATATTGTCCATACTTAAGCGAGCTTCAGGGAATTAGGGATTATGCCTGTAATATAGATTCTGCAGCCCAGTTTCAATTCGCTTGGATCAACAATGCACAAGACGATGAGCTTCCATATTTGGTTGATTGTGGCTTTTACAAGAATATAAACATCATGCGCTTCGAAGTTCCAGAAGAGGATAAAACTGCACTGACTGAGCGTGTATTAAGGTGTGGAGAATTGCTGGGAGTACCAACAATAATTCCAAAACTGAAAACTATCAGTGCCATTATTAAAGTTTAGGGGAGTTGAAGAAAGGGGCGGAGCTACATAAATTAAGGGGTAAACAGCATGACCGAAATTCAGATACTAAACGACAAAATTATGCAAATAGAGATAGAGAGAATACTGTTGAAATTTGCACTTAGGGAGATAACATTAGAAGAAGCTCGTGCAGAAATAATTAAAATCTGTAAGGAGAGCAAATAACATGAAGCTTGTATTTATAGACAAAAACGAAGAGTTGGTTCGTAGGGTGTCAGCCCTCTTTGAGAAGTACAAAACAAATAAATGGGATTACGAATTGGAGGCAAGGGTGGGGGACATTTCAAAAGAGAGAGATGGTATATTCGTAACTGCAAGTAACCCGGAGTTTTTGGCTGGTGGTGGTGTTGATGGTGTTTTAGCCAAGAGGTTTAAGAGCCAGTGGAAAGACTTGAAGGAGGGTGTCAAAGCCGATAACTTGTTTCCAGTTGTTTCGGTAGGCAAAGACAGATGTGCAGAGGAATGGCGTGTAATGCGCTCTCTATCGTTAGTCTTCTTGCTTTTAAGAAACGAGTCACGAGTAGTTCTTACAGGTATTGGCACAGGTATTGGCGGTTTGAGTGTCAATAACTTTTGTAAGTTATTGGAAAATGTACTGCGTGCTGACCTAAGCTCTGCTGACCTAAGCTCTGCTGACCTAAGCTCTGCTGACCTAAGCTCTGCTGACCTAAGCTCTGCTGACCTAAGCTCTGCTGACCTAAGCTCTGCTGACCTACGCTCCGCTAACCTAAGCTTTGCTGACCTACAATATGCTGACCTAAGCTCTGCTAACCTACGCTATGCTGACCTAAGCTGTGCTAACCTAAGCTCTGCTAACCTAAGCTCTGCTAACCTAAGCTGTGCTGACCTAAGCTCTGCTAACCTACGCTTTGCTGACCTACAATCTGCCGACCTACGCTCTGCTAACCTACGCTCTGCTAACCTAAGCTCTGCTGACCTAAGCTATGCTAACCTAAGCTCGTCTCCGTTTGACGGTCTAACACTGAGGCAGTTTATAGATAAATACACATTGAGAATATCCAAAGGTAGACTGACTATGTACAAGGGTGTTAACGAAGACGGCACTTCGCCTATAATTGGAGAGAACACTTATGAGATAGGCAAACAATACGAAGAGGAGTTTTGCAATTTTCATGTGCAGGAAGAATGCGGAAACGGACTAAGTGTCTGTCCTACAAAGGAGCTGGCAGGACAGTATGGGCAAAAGACTCTACAGGTTGAGGTTGACCTGATTGATTTTGTCTGTATCCCAAGTGATGGGGAAAAAGTCCGAGTAAAGCGGTTCAAGGTTATTAAAGAGGTTTTAAGATAATTACAAATAGCATGGCGAATAAACTGAATGAGGAACAAAGAACTGGATTAGACAATATGGCTGTAAAAAGTGGTATCAGACTTGGCTCCGATGATAAGCCATACGACTATATTGGATTTGAGAAACTAGAATTGTTAGCCTACATCGAGCAGTTAATCGCACAGGCTGAGCAGAAGGCTGTTATGCAATTTGACCAAGATATAATGAGTGTTTTGCACTTTCTCGATGGGAATGTGGAAAAGGTAAAGATTGCAAACTTTATTAGGGAATATATTACCCCCGAATTGCGTAAGTTGCAGGGCTTGGAGGGTGAGAAAACAAAATGAAAAATGCAATACAGATTGGGGAAAAGGTTATGGTAAGAGGAGTACAGTGGCTCTTTGAAACAATTGAAAGATGGTTGATAACTGGGTAGAAACTTAGGTATGTCTGGTTCTAACGCATACCGATGGGTGCATAATGTTTATATGGGACTATGAAACGTATGCCATACCCCTACCCAGATGTGAGCTATTTTATAGAGGATTGAGGGGAGCTGGGACACGTCTAAAAAACGAGTTGTGAGCAGTGTCGCACACTGAACAGCTCCCCTGAGTGCTTTACTCACGTTTGTCCAAACGGTAAATGGACTGGTCTCGTAGAGAAAGTTTACTGCTTCTTCCAAAAGCGGGTGGTATTGATGACACCACAGTTTTAGCCATTGCAGGCTAACCCCTGTAATAAGGGAACACCTCTCGCCCTTCCGAAAGGAAAAAGGAGAGGACATTGAATACTGGGGTGAAAGTTAAATAAATTATAAGTACAGACATCATGAAACTAATTGTCAAAGGAACTGACAGAGAGGAACTGGCACGGCTGAAAAAAGACATTGGTCGGAAGCTGTATTATTCTTTAACCAAAGAACAAAGGTTAAGGCTTATCGTGTTTCCTATATTTGAGCTAGAAGGGACAAAGACACCCACGGAATATGTGCAAGATGTTAGAAAGGAATAGTTGAATAAATTAGCGAGGGGAAAGAAGTATGAATTGCGAAATATGTAAAAAAGGTCTTGGAAGAAAATTGGCTATAATACAGAGTAGCTTTCAGACCTGTTCAGACCCTTGGTATCACAAGTCTTGCTACGACAAAGACATAGAGGACAAAATACTGGCTAAAGCAGGTGTACCAAGATTGCAAGTCCCAGTATCCCCACCGAAGGAACAGGAAGAAAAAGATTTTACCTATAGTGAAGCTAAGGATAATCTGAGATTTTGCCCGTATTGCTTTGAGCCTATATTCCTTAGTACCCCAAGAGCAACTGGTTACAGCTGTGATAAAACAGGTAAGTCAATGAAAGAAAGAGAGCTGTTAAAAGTTGAAGATATTAAACCAGCTCAGTCCGCCAACTCTGAAGCCACCAGTGAGAGGATTGAGGAACTAGGGGGTACTGGAGATAACGAGGAGCTTATAAGGAAGTTGTGGAGAAAAGTAAACGAATTAGTGAAGGCGGTTCATAAGTTGATTGATAAAGTAAAATGAAACAAGACGTACAGGAAAGGCGCAGAAAGAGCCTAGAGGCGAAAAGGCTAAAAAGGGCACAGGTCGCAAAGACGCATTTAAGAGCAAGAAACAATAAGTTAAAAAAGTAGGAATATGCCAGAAGATGAGCAGGGAAGTGTCTGCGAAGGCGGACCGTATATTGAGGAGCGTACACCGTTGCAGGTAGCGTTTCACGGCTATATGTGCGAACAGGCAAACGTACAGAAAATTAAGAAGCCATCAAAGCCGTCATGGGTACGAAGAGAGAGGGGTACACCGTCTTATGACAAAGGCGGACACAAAGAAAGAAGTAAATCAAATCAACCGAATCACAATAATCACAAAGACAAGAAACGATAAATTAAACCGGGAAAGTATGGAAGGTGATTTTGACGTACCGAAGTTAAAGTGGTATCAATGGGTGTGGGTAGTTCCAGCGTTGATTATCGAAAGTATATTATCTAAGTTCAGGAAATAGTTATGAAAGACACTAAGAAGCACTTGTTTAACAAACTGGCGAAGAGAAACGGAGTACCAACAAAATACAGGAAGTCTTTTGGGACCAAGGAACAGTGGAGCAAGGCAATAGATAAACTAAAGGCACGGTAACTTGGGCATCGTGGCTAAAATGGTGTCAAAAACGGTCAGAAGAGATAGGACGGCACATTTACTGTCTGGGTTTGTTCCGGAAACGGGGAGTTTAGCTCTTGGCCACCATATAGTGTCTCAGAGCAAATACTTCTGGAGGTCTGGTAGGCTACTTTGGACAGGCAAAACAGAAAAAGATGTTCCTGCATTTCCACTATGGCAAGTTCTGAAAGAGATTTTAGATTTTACGGACAGAGACGATGAGTTTACGATTGGAGTAAAGAAGGGGTACGAGTATCTCTTCAATAAAATAATTTATGAAGGAGCGATAAAGTACAAGGGAGAGATTGTAAAATACTCCAACGAAAACTTTGGAGAGGTATTAGGATATTTGTTACTAACTTTATTAAACAGAGAATCATGACAGTCGAAGAAGCATTTATCAAATTAAAGAAAATCAAAGAGGCGGAAGTTTCCCTCAAAGAAAAATCAGACGAGGCGAAAGAAGTCATCATGGCTCACATGAAAACCAAAGGAGTGGACAAGATGATTGGCGAGGGTGTCAGTGCAAACATAACCGTAAGGACTTCTTATGAAATTGTAGATGATGCAATTATTCCGGAGGAAATCACATTAACTAAATCGGTATCGGTTGCCGAGGTGACAAAGTGGCAAAATAAACACGCTACATCCGCAGTCCCATCTGGTCTTACCAGCAAGGTTAGTGAACCGAGTTTAACGATAAGATTTGGAAAGGAGTAATATGAAACTAAATACTATGAAGGGTAAGGTAGTGTGGTGTATAGGCGAAAGAATGGATGGCTACATGTTCCTATTTAGTGGGAAGTTTCTTACGCAAGACATGGTAAGCCTCAATTGCTTTATTGACACGAACAAGAGTGTGGAGATAGTGCAGAGAAGTGTGGTGTTCTCCAGTTTTGACGATGCTCAAATTGAGGTCTTACGAAGATTAAATGAAAACGTCAAATACGCCAATGAACGCTACAATAGTCTATTGAAAATCATTGATGACTACAGGGAGACTCTTCGCATCCTGACATGGGATGTGAGCGAGTTAAAATTATGGGCATCACAGAGACTGCTTTTTAAGTTTACATACAAGTTGTAGTATTATGATTGACGCAAAATACTCTAAGTACCGTAGGTTGTTCCCAAGAATCCGTGTATCTTGGACTGCCTTTCACTTCTGGGAAGCAGGGCAATACAAGCAACTCTGGACCTACTTGGCTGAAATGGCAGGTGTTTATACTGGTGCCATGAGAACTGGCGTGGACCTACACACGGCTGTAGAAAACGAGTTGATACTGAAATTTGATGAAGAACCCGTCACTATCTACTCTGAATCGCAAATGAAACTTGAACTGCCTATTGGAGATGAGGGTATGATGGTAGGTCAACTTGATAAGCTGATTATCTTTAGAAACAATATCGGAAAGATTATTGATTACAAGTCGGGGAAACTCTATCCGTACTACGGTAAGCAAATTGTTTTCTACGCCGTTCTTGCTAGAATGGTGAAGGGAATCCCCGTTGACGAGGGATATGTGGTGCCTATTCGGTGGGACCAAGATTATCAAACCGCAGTAGCAAACGGCAAGCCACTGTGTGTTACCATGTCGGACAGAAAAATAGGTGAAATGTATGAGCAAGTAAAGAACTGCCTCTACGATATTTCATGGAGATTAGAGTGCGGAGAGTTCGACGACTTTATTTCTTCTTGCGAACCGCCCTCTTCTTTTTCTTCTTCGCAAACAGATTCACCTTCGGTTTAGTAAACTCCGGGACCATAGCATCAACCATCTTGTTAAGCTCCTCTTCCTTTTTGACTGGAGCAATCTCATTGTTGTGCAACCCAATAAGTTTCCTCAGTATAATCACGATTAAATCAGCATAAAGATTCGTCTGCATAGCACCGTAAATTCCCCATCGCATATCCCTCCCAAATAGATTCTTTCTATCTATAAGTGCCGCTTTACCGCCAGCCTTTGTCAACATGAAGGATTCATCGCTGATAACAGATATAAATACTTTGGACTCGGCTACCTTATCGCCAAGCTTGAATACGACTACATCATCGTTGCGCGTCTTGTTATACACCTCTTCTTCCACCCATTTCTCAATCTCTTCCTGCTTATTGAATAACCCAGGTTGATATAGAAAATTCTGCGGAATCTTGATTGCCTTTACATCTAATGTTTTCATGAACTATTCTACCGCTACTGTAGATACTTGTCAATCACCTGTTGTCTTGCCTCTGCATCTAAAGAGGAACTCGTATAACTCTTCCCGTATCCTTCTTCTAATAATTTGTTAAGTACCCGTTTCTTTTTCTCTGCTTCTCGCTTCGCCTGTTCGTCTGCTATATTGAAGCTGTAGGTCTTTATCCCCGTAAATAACGGAAGTATGTCTACCCACGAGCCTTTTCCACTATTTACATTATTAAGCAAATCCACCAACCTCAGTGTTGTAGAACTACCCCTACCAACGGAGGCGTTAAGCATATACTTCTTTTGTGCGTCTACGGTATACCGTGTTGACTTCTTGATATTCCCGTCTCGGTCTTTCATTTCAACGGCTGTTTCCTTATAGCCCATGAATTTCTTGATTGCGAGGGGTGCATTCTTGAACTGTGTTCCGTCAGTATCTTCGCTAATTTTCTTTCCCTTAAACAGATTGTAGTCAAATATCTGCTCTAGGGGTACTTTTAGCAGTGGGTTAAGTGAACCGAGTAGGTTCTCGCCACTTTCTCGCGGAGTTCTACCGAATATACTATTGAGTTGCTCTGGGGGCAATCCAAGTCCAGGAGAAAATATCTGTGTACCAGATGTGGCGTTTGGTAATCCGGGAAGTCCATTTAGGTCCAATCCTAGCGTTTGCTTGGTCCAATCTGGCAGCACATTCTCTTCGTTTTCAGGGCCAGCCAAAGCGTTTCCAGCTTTTAGTAACTTCGAGTACAGCTTTGGATTCTGCACCATGAGCTGTAACTGCAACTCGATATTGAATCGCATATACGAATAGAAGGGTATTAGGCGCTTCATCCAGTTCCTTTCAAAGTCCGTGAGTTCATCGTAATTAAACAGGAACTTCTTAACCATTCCCGCGGCGTTACTTGGGGTAGCACCTCGCTCTAACCCAGATAGAAACATAGCAACACGAGAATCACCTTCCACTCTTTTACCCGCGTTTTGTGCAACATCTTTCAATCTGCCAAGAGTGTTCTTTCCAATTTCATCTAACGCGTTTCCCTTTCCAATGGATTCAATAACCTGTCCACCTCGTACTCCGTTCACTCTTGTGAGTTCAAATAGGTCAGCGACTGTATAGGATTTCCCTCGGACGGTTGAGAGAATCTTCTCACCAAACTTTGCCACATCTTTCCCTTCTTCTAACATCTTCCCGTATTTAGCAATATCAAGGGCCTTACGGAACAGCCTGGGTATTCCTGCCGGATTCTGTCCAGACACTGCGATATTAAATACGTTAGACATTAAGTTCCTGAAGTGGAATGCTGGAAAATATACGGTAACACTGGACTTGAATAGGTTTGTTATATAGTCAGTAATTTTTAATATCCCCGCTGGGTTATACTTGCCCTGTGTGACCTCGACTATCTTCTGCATGACACCAGCAACTTCTGGGTGTACCTTGTACCCTTTGAACAGGGGTATTGTCTTCTCGCTAATAGCAACAAAATTGTCAGGCGCGTCCTCGGCCAGTTTTACCAACGGGGTGTCCATGAGCGTTGCAAAGAAGGATAGTGTGTTTTTGGACTGTGCCATTTTAGTAGCATAGGTAGCCAGCACATAGGCCATATCTTCTTTATATTTACCACCCAACTTTGCAAGTTCTGTCTGTGCTTCGTTGAACGGGATATTGTATGCGCGTTCTTTAGCGAATCCGCTGAGTTTTGCCTTTGGAGATTTAAGTAGCCCAGCCTTCTTGTATGCCGCCATCGCTTCTGCATTGTCTGGGTCAATCATACGAGCAAAGTATCCTGCGTTCTCCCTGATTCCAAGAAGTCCTAGCGTTTCTTTTTCATTGAATAACTGCGTGATTGTGTTAAGAAGTGGAGACATCTCTTTATCGTTGATAATCTCCATTACATTCGGCACGTTCTTTAAGATTCTTTTTCTCCATGCTGGTCTTCCAATGTATTCAACTGCACTCACAACATCAGTTCCTGTAAATCCTTTTGCTTTTAGTACATTATCAAGCTCCCTAGTCATATAACGAAGCACCGATTGTCCATATTCCCTAGCTCCTCTATTAGAGTTGAGCATCTTTTGAAACGCATCTCTTACAATAGGCCAATCTTTCATGACTGGGAAGTTATCAAATGCTGCGGTCAATCCAACCTTAGTCGATTTTAACATATCAAACAATGGCTTCGGTAATGTGGATAACGCTTTGTGAAGTACAGCCCTAGATTCTTGTCCGAATTTCGCCAAGTCAATCATAGGCTTAACAGGATTTCCACCATAGTGCAAGTCTGCTACGTTCATCTTAGAAACCATCTCCCTAATAGGTGCCGCAATCTCATCGGGTAGTGTATTGAGCAGTTTTGATACTCCGCCATTTTCAATCATTTCACCGTACACAGTTTGTGATATCTCCAAGGCCGCTTCATTTCTGGCAGTTACAGAGGACAGTTCGGTAAGTTCGTTTGTACCCCCTAATTGTTTAATTCTGCGAACCGCATCGTCTGCCTCTCCCTTTCCTAATCCTGCCGCTTTCGTGAGTTTCTCTACTTCCCTCATCGCTTTCTTATCGGCAGCATTTGTAAATGACTCAGCAGCGTTAAGTGATTTCTTAGTTACCTTTGTACTTCTGGCATTTTTAGCCATATCATACCAAGTCTGTGCATCTTTGGAAGAAAACTGCCCTGTATTTTTAATAACAGCCTTCTTGAATTGTTCAAATGTCTGTTCTAATTTCCCACCTTTCTTTACTGTACTCTTCATAATATCGGAGGCCACAGGAGAATCTACTACTTTAACTGCATCACCCACCACATTGTCTACGGCACTAGCGACATCATCAACAACCTTCCCCGCCAACGGAGCAGCATCACTTTTACCAAATAAAACCCGTACTTTCGTAGCCATACCCGGATATGCGGTATCCAATTTTCTAATAAAGTCATCTGCGTATTCACTACCCTTACCCATAACTCTAGTAACCGCATTTATTACGTTGTCGTATAGAGGTAATCCTTTTTCTGCAATCTTATAGGTCCCCTTCGCTGTTTTAATAACTGGAGCGACTTTATTGGCAACTTTACCACCAATACCCAGTAGCCCCTCCAACGGGAGGTATGTACCTAGGTCAAACCCAATATCGGTTGCTACATCAGCCAAAAAACGTAAAGGTTTCCCCACGAAGGGAATATCGTTGATAGCATCTCCACCGAGATTTGATACAAGTCTACTAGCAGAATCGTTATATTTTTCTAAATCAGATTGTGAGGTACTTGGCTTAAACGTCTTTACTAACCTATCGAATACTTGCGGGAAATAGTCAATAGCAGCTTGCGCACCACCCTTCTCGCCACTGGCAACGTCAGCCAACTGTGGTGTCAAACTGAGCGCACCGAGCCCTGAGCCTAATCTAGTGAGAAGGTTCGCCTTGGTATTTTCTGTCTTGAAATTTGGGTCTTCTGAAAGCTTTGTTACTATCTCATCCAACGACATCTGTGGGGCTGCTGTAGTAGCAGCCATCTTAGTAGAGATAGATTTCTTTCTTTTTTTACTGAATTTCTGAGATGCTTCTGTGAAACTAAAGTCTGCCATAACTCTATTGTATAGCGACTGTCCATTACTGTAAAGGATTTATATTTCCTATGTCTCCTGTAATGTCTTTGAATGCGTTGTTTTTCATCGCCAAATCACTTGGTTGAGCAAATCCCTGTGCAGCTAATCCCACAGCGGATTTCCCAACATTTCCTACGAATCCACCTGGAGTCAGCCAAGATAGCGGATTCTTTGGAATCATGTCCTTTCCTGTTTGCTGTAGCGACTTTCTAAAAAGATTGCTATCTATCACGCCTTGTTTGTCGTTCGCGTCTGGCTTGTAGTATTGGTACTCAGATATTCTTGATGGGTTATTGATAAGACCCTCCAGTGCGGTCATTTTCTTTATTTCGTTCTTATTAGCAGTACCCTGGGTATACTTGTTTCTAAGTGTCATAAACTGCGTAACTAACGGCTTTGCAAAATCTGCATACCTTTCATCGGCAAGTGCCTCCGGCTTCAGTCCTGAGCCCAACAACGCCGGGGCTATATCTGCGCCGTAAATCTTTGCAACTTTGTTCTCTGGTTTCTGTGAATCTAGGTAAGAGGTGTAGACACCCATCGCCTGTGTAAGATACTGGGAAGCGTTCTCTGGGTCTGCCCTCCCCATGGTCTGAAGTATTTGCAGATACTGTAAAACCTCTGGGTCTTTAATCTTTATTGTTTGTTTCTTCGCCATATTATCTTTTGAATATCTTTAAGAAGTTAGGAAGAAAGCTTTTTATTACATCGGGAATAGCTCCTATCAGTTGATTTTGCGTACTCCGGACAGCTGGAGCACCAGCCGACAACTTTGGCAGTGACACGGAGGCGCCCGTAGATGTATCGGCAGTATCATCCCCCGTAAAATCAAAGTTATCCCACGGATTAGTTGGTGTCCTCGATGCCCTTGCCGCTGCTTGTCTTTGCATTTCCCTGCTCCAAGCATCGGTAGCAGTTTGCCTAGCCATTTGCCACGCAGCCAACCGATTCCTTAACATCTCCGATTCCCTATCTTGCTGCCGTGCGTAAATACCCGAACCAACATCAGCAAGTCTACCGCTTCTTGCAGTGTTCTGTGAACCTTGTAGCAGTTGTTGTGCTGGGGATAAATCCGATGCACCTGTACCTTGTTCTGCAAATTGCTTGTAGAATGCCGGAAGAATATCTCGCTCCCAACGTGCTGTATCTTCGAGCCATGGCTTGCCGTTATCAAACTGCGCATTGATTTTATTCTTGATATCTTGCTGAATGTTTGGTGCCTGAGCATCGTACTTCGCAATCGTTCTTTCTAATGCACTAAGGTTTGCCATGTTCTATTGTACTTCTTAATTCAATTTACTTCAATATGCTTTGTGCCCATCGGTCGTATTGCGGCAAGTAGTTCGCTGGGTTCTTATCGTACTTATCCCACTCCTTCGCATACAAGTCACTAAATAGATTTGTTTGCTGTTGCACATAATCTGCCAGTGCTCCTTTTCTTGCCCTTTCGTTTGCATCTACAATATCCTGCGCCTGTTTCTGTGCGAATCCACTCCTAAAGGTATTGGCAAGACCGGTTTGCCATGCGTTTCGATTAGTCGCAGCTTCCCCAGACCTTTGATATTCTGGGTTTACGCGCGATTCGGAGAATTTGTTTATTGAGTCCGTTGGTAGAAACTTCTCCCACGGCACCGCTTCACTAAATGCCTTCCTTGCAATCTCGGTACCCGTGTTAGTATTGGTTGCACCTGGGGTATTTTTGCTCGTAGGTATAATCAGAGTTGTACCAATCCCCAACGTTCTCGCACTAGGCACCACGCTTCTATTTGCATTGAAAATAGCGGTCCACGGAATACCATATCGCCGCCCTATAGCATATAAGGTATCTCCTTTTTTTACTTTGTAGGTTACAGCCATTTATTATTTTACCACCTTTCGCTCCTATGCAACAAGCTTAGGAAATATAAAATACTTAAATACACAGGTTATATCGTCAAAGTCGGTATTATGCACCAGTGTAGCGCCCGTTTGGTTGTTTATCTTTATGTACACATTACTGCTATCGGCATAGGCATAGATATAAAACATCGACATTCCGCGAGCCCAAGGGAGAATTACCGTATAATGCTCCGTGCCGTCATCCGTATCTACATAAATCAAAGACGTTGGTACGCCACTATATTTGTGTGGTATTGTTGCCACGGTGGTGACTCCAATCCCGACATCGTAATTGATTACATGATTCACAATCCCGTACATATCTTCTTCGATTTGTACAGAGGGATACACCGATGAGGTGGATAGTTGCAGCGCGTTAGCCTCTAGCACATCTACCCCACCTATGCTTGTTGATACATATTCTGCCATATTATTTTGCCAGCATTACTGGGTCTTTAAGTATTACAAACGCCATAGTAAAGGTTTCCGCCCATGTTATGCCACCATACGGAAAGGCGACTATGTTCGTACTCGTCATATAAAACGCAGGAAGCTCATCAGAATAAATCTGAATCATATAGCTGTTCGCTGCAGTCTTAATATACGCCAAATAAGAAGGTGGATAAGTCAACCCGTGTGCCTGTGTAAAAAGTGGGGTTGACCACGAACCTGTCCATGTATTTACCTTGTTGATAACACTGTGGACAAGAAAGCCCCTGTACTGATTATCGAGTGCTGTAGTAAACGCACTCATCTCTGCTATATTCATGTCCTGTTGCGATACTGCATAAACACTGTTTATATCGGAACCGGGGGTAAAATCGGTTCCACTGTTTACAGAGGTGTATTCCACAGTGGCAAAAACATCAACTGCGTAAATCTCGTAATATACAGACATGGAAAGCGAGGTCGTTCCGTCATCCCCAGGCCATCTATCAGTATCAATACTCAGCGCCGTTGTACTCATTCTGAAAGCAAGAGCGTCACCATTAAAGCTACCGTCAGTATTCCATACCGCAAACGCCAAGTAAGAACCGACTCCATGCGTATAGACAGTTTCAACGCCCGTAAGCGTCATAAAGTCGTGCATACCGCTTGCGATTATCTTTAATGTTGGGAAATCTGCTGTACCTACATCGGCAGAATCTACTCCACCTACACCCAAACCCGACCTAATTATCTGGAGTACGTCTTCCAAGAATTTGCACATTAACTTATTCCCTTAGAGCCAAATTGAGCACGAATGTAGTTTCCGTCCGAAATCTGTGTCACACCGGTCATAATTCTGGCCCTGTACGGCATGATGGTCTGTGGGTCTATACTCCACATATCCGAATCCTGTTCTAGTTCTCGCAGTAACCCAACCTCTCTAAATCCAGTAGAAACATAGCTCTCTTTTTGATAAACCTCATACGATTTCGCTAACATTATTCGTTACTGGTTATGTTATATCCCTTGGCACTTGACGCGTCTCCTTGGTACTCTAGCACGATTCCAGCTAAGTCTATAAAACTTGCTGCATCAGCACAGGAAAACTTGAATCGGATAGATGAACACATTATCCCGCCTAAGTCTATCCTTCCGAGAATTTGCTTCCCATCCGTAGAGTTGAGTACCATATTGGTGCCAGCGTGTTCAGTAAGTGTAGCCCATGTTGTTAAGTCCTCATTGATTGTGTATTCTACTTTTAGATAATCTGTGGTGGCTCTGTAGAGTATGTAAATACGGTCTATTTTTCTTATCTTATCAATACTATCAAGATAGATATTTCGCGTCTCGAACACCAAGCTTCCATAGGTAGTTCCTTGCCTGAACGTAAAAGCGCCAGCATTGGTCCCAAATACGGTCACAATTTTATTCGCCTGTAATGAACGGGTAGAGCAAGTAATCATATAACCAGTATCTCGCTTCCACGCTTTTGCTGCCCAGTCGTATTCTAAAACTTCATCGAAATCCGAGCCACCTTCGTTTGCCACAACATAATACAGGAACGAGTCATCTGCCATAGCAACACGGAATTTTGCATATTCGTCCAGCTGTACATAGTCCCAGTATCCGTCTGAATAGGACGTCTGTATGGAGCGAGAAATCTTCGTTGGCCTTCCTGTCCCCTGCCAGACGAACACTCCCTCTAGTGAAATCCAAGTTATTGCATCGTTTCCAACTGCAACTGCCCCAGCATTAACGCACGAATAATCCGACAATACAAATTGCTCGAATGTACTCGGATTGATTATGTTCACTACATCAGAAAATACAACTAGATATTTATTGATGACAGCCATCGCCTTAATAGTTCCTGTCACTTCTACATAGCGGGTTGAGGCGGTAACTGCTGTGGTTTCCGTGGTATTCCAAAATGTTAATGTACCTGGCTTGGAGATGTAAATCCTATTAGAATAGTTATACGTTGTTGGTGTAGCGTTTATAAATTTTACACCTCCAGCGAACGCTATGTTCCCGATAGCTGCGACACACCTTGCATATAAGTAGTATCCCGTGGCGGCGTATTGAACCGTACTCGCGGTCGTTCCATTACAGAATACCATTTTAGTAAGTCCATTACTTCCTGCCGCAATATACCCTTCGGTTGTTGTTGTACCAGATACTGTGAGAAGGGGAGCGAATCCGACATAGACACTATTAGTAAAAGCGGCACTACCGCCTGTGACTGTTGCCCAAGAGCCACCTGAATACTTTTGCAGGTTTCCACCATTAGCCCTTTGTAGCGCACGACTAGCAGTAGTAACTAACTCGAAGATGCCGTCAAATTGGCCCGTGGCCGTGTGGGTGCCGTGCAATTTCTGTGAGGTGATATTCCCAATTTTCTGTATACTAGCATTCTTAATATCCCAAGCTTCATTGTTTTTTGATAATAAATCATCGACACGTTGCTGGACACCACCACTGCAAATGTCATGTAATCTGTAGAACTTAATTGTGCTCGTAGCCATTAAATCAAACCCTTAGATTTTAGTATTGACCTCGAAGCTTGACGTAAAGAACGGATAGGTTGCGTGCCGGTTAACGCTCTAGGAGCGAATTGTGTGATTAACTGCTGCTCTTTTATCTGAAACTCCGTCTTTAATACTTGGTACGACTCAGCATCTTTACTTTTAATCGCAGTCTTCATGGCAACATAATAGGTTAGCCATTCAAGCTCACTCTGCGAATGGAAATAAATAAGGTCCGCATCGCCGGTAATCTCTACCGGATATTCTGGGTACGCAATCATAATTCCCTCGGTCGCATTACTGGATGGTGTTGGACTGAGCTTTATACCCAGGTGGTTAATACCGTCACCGGCATCTGTTTGAGCGTATGCCCAAAGTGGACTTCCCGCTGTACCGATTAGACGGCCCGATTCTAGGTCATCTAACGTCACCATATTAGTAGGAGTGTAGTCGGTGTCTGTAGTATTCCATTTTACATATAAATGTGAAAGCAGATAACGATTGGCGGCAGAATCTCCGGTATCAATTCTGTAGTATGCTTGGTCTAGCTCTAGGTCGATATACCCATATTGCAAGTACATGTAGCGCATCTTGACGCCAAGGAGCTCCACCTTCTCGCGGAGCCCATCGTTCGTGTAACGCAGAAGCTCATTAGACAATGCGAACGCTGAGATAAAGTTTCCCGCCGAATCCGTCTGGTTAATGGAACTGGCTACCCTTTTCTTGAAATTTGCAAATGTAATGGTCATATTGTTGGCTCCATAAATAACATCTTGTACCTATCTGTAAGATTGTATAGCTTTTGCTCTGTATCTGCAAGCGACTCCGGCGTTATACTAAGTACCTTTCGCTCGTAGTTTTGCGGTCTTTGTGGGTTTATTGCATACAGCACCCCATAATCTAACTGTACCCCAGTGTCTCGCAGGTAAACGTAGGCAGTAAAATTGATAACATTCAAAGAGAATTTGCTAATCGGTTGTTTTGTAAACCTAATAATGTGCATACTGAAGTCGTTTGACACGCAATCAATAGTCGCAATAGTTCTAATATCGTTGTAATAGTATTCCGTCAGTACGTTGGCCTTACCGTCTATGCCGAGTATATCTCTCCACACCCCCTGTAGGTGTAGTAGATTTGCCCCCTTTACCTCACCGAAATAAAAACTAGGCCTGTTTTGCTTCGTGAGCCTCTCGTTCCGCAAGGACCCCTTCGAGTACAGATTCCACGTCAATATCATGAGAATACCCTCTTACAGAAGTTAGGAACTGTGAATACTCCATGCCCGTCAATCCTTCAATAATAGCACGGTTCCTCCGTAGATACACCCACATGGTATTATATTTCTTCCCTTCGATGTCGGCCAGTCTTTCAACACTGCAAGTATCCTTCAGTTTTTCGACAAAGCCTTTAATCTTCGCAATCTTAACAAGCCTTCTCTGGCTATTCTTAGCATCGGACTTGAGCAGATACTTCTTTCTCTCCGAGGGCTTAATATACTTGTAGTAGTAGTACCTCACCGCAAACTCCGACATACCGTAAACCTTAGCAACATCAGAAATTAGTTTGCCTGATTTGATTAGGTTCACTATTTCATTACGTTTATCCATAATTCGCCCGTCATAAACAGAACGCCTCTTAACCGTGAGCGATATGTATTCCTCTTTCGACATATTGGAACGTAACAATGAGTACACATTCTCCCTCTTCATCATGAACATCTTGCCCATATCCTTTGCAGATACTCCAAGCCTAAACGCTTCCGTAACTTTTTTAATCTCTTCTTTACTTCTAGCCATAGCCTATTATACTATTCCTCATCAATACTGTCAACTTACATATCCAAAAGAAGCCCATATAATTACACTGTGGAACAAGAAAACGCAACAAGACGCTTCGTTGTAGTTGACGGCCAACCCGTTGGGGGGGGTATATGTGTGAACAAGCCAATAAAAAGACAGAGTCAGAAAAGGTTGAAGGTGACGGAAGAACTGCTGGTAACAAGAAAGACCACAAAGGCGATTGGGGAAAACACCAAGTTGACAAAGACAAACCGAAGGATAAAGATAAAGACAACTGGAAGCCATGGAGAAAACGCTAACGACTTAGTAGCTGTTCCCACATTAAAACCGCATCCGCGAGTTCGTCGTCAAATTGGTCCAGCTTCCCTATCTTGTGCATAAACGCTACCGATTCCCTATTAAGCATATCTATTGCGTAATCATTCTGACAGGGTTTTAAGCCCAGCTCTGCCTCGTTGCCCCTGTAAAACATATGGTACGCCTGATGCTCTATTACTGTTACTCTTAATCCCCTGTTTGCTTCGTTGTAGAGGGGATTTCTCGTGTGGTCGAAATGCATACAATGAAGTGGTCTATCTGTTCTACTCGATAACTCTGACCTACCATGGCTGCGTGTCTTAATTTCTTTAAGCCCATCCCCTGTAAATGGTGACATAAACAATAGAGTTATCTTATTGCTCTAGAAACGACCACCCGGGTCGAACAGTGGATAATTGTCGCTATTTCAATTCCTTAATCGCCTGTAATATCTCTTTAATATCTTCTGCGTTTCGGTCCTGCTTTGTTTCCATAACGGCAAGTCTTGTTAGTATCTCTCGCTGGTTCGTTTCTATGGCCAACTGTTGTGTGTCCTGGTTGGCCTGTACGCCCTCCAATAATTCGACACGATAAAATAGCACATAAAACAAACCGACGATGGCACATATAGCTACGATGGTCGATAGATTGGACTTAATCGCATCCCAAACGGGCATCGCTGACGTTGCAGAATAGTCCCTTGAAACTGTCTGCGCGTTTGTTGTTGTGCTGTTCTGTGCTTCCATAAGTATTTTATTGTACAGCAACCAAGTTGGAAGGTAAATAGTTGTCTACATATACCTTGACAAACGATGTCTTACTAATCTGTACCTCATGTGTAATCTTCTTTACAAATTTACAGTTATCATCTTCAATAAGCCCCATCTCAACCATGGCATCAAGTATGAACTTTGCCGTACAATTATCCAGGTCTGCGTTCGTTCTGATGCCCCAGATGATAAATAACGCTATTGGACCGCCATCGTTTGAAAATGAGCCATTTTCAGACACGGCTTCTATAATTTTTGCTGTCCACTCCTTTTTTTGTTTTGCGTAAATAGACCAATGTCTAGCACGGCTGTTAATAATGTCGTTAAGACCCGGAAGTTTTCCCTCTAGCTCGAAGAGGAAAGTCATGCTATCTATCTAGTAATGTCCTGTTGTATTCTATCTTTAGCTCCTCTAGCTTCTCGCTTTGCTTTCGTACATACTCCACAACAACAGCCGCTTCATTTGCGATAAAGGCTGACAAAATAGCACCCCACATGTCTTTAGTTATAGCTTTACCCGTCAACGTATCAGCAAGAAGCAAAATTCCAGCTGATACTAACTGATAAATTGGAACCTTGATTGGAGATGGGATTGATTCCCAGAAGGCATCTATCTTCACATATAGCAGTTCAAGCTTTGTCATTTCTTCCTAGAAATAAGTTTATTTAAGATTATACCTATTAAATTGCTGTAAGACAAATCGTATGGAATCCGCGCAACTCTCTCCCTTATTCCATATCTTTGAGTCCCCCAGTCTGATACCGGGTCTAGTATATAACCAACCATACTCGCGATATCAATAGCTATGGACTTCCATTTAAGCACATCAGCATTCATATCATGAATCTGTCCGTTCAATATGTTCAAATCTGTTATCATTTTGTCTATCTGGTATTGCATCGTTGCAACACTCGCATTGAAATTCGCCTGCATATCGTTATTTGCCTTTGTAAGTTCAGCCACCTTCTTCTCCAGTGCTGCTATTTTCATTGGGTCTTCTGTTAAATTAGACCACAGCTCCATTCTATTAAAGAACGGTTGTGGGTCAAGGACTGCTGAGTTCCAGCTACCCCTTGTTACCTTTCCTTTGTTAAATTGTACATGATTATGTGCAGGACTGTAATCCGATGTCTCCGCATACCCAAGTATCTGACCTTTCTTCACTTTCTGCCCAGCCTTTACCATTAGTTTTTTGTTTATGTGCCAGACAACGAATGTAACGTTTTCTTTGGCAGAGTAAATACAGACATACCACCCGCTATTATCGCCGGCCAACTTAGCTACAAGTACCTCTCCTTCCCACGGGGAATGGATAGCTTGCTGCGCTAACGGCTTGCCTATCAGCGGTTTTATTGAGAAATCATATCCGCCGTGCTTCCCCCAGATAGGAATAACCACGGCGAACCCCGTCACTACGGACAGTTTGATGTTGTACGGATAGCATAAATCTTTCACGATGCTGTTATGGTTCGCTTAGTTACCGTATTTCCTGCCGTGATACTTCGGTCGTTTATCGATTTGCTGGACAGCATTAGCGACATCCCCATCGGGACTTCTCCTAACGTATACTCCATGATGTTCGTAAATACCAACAGATGTTCAAGTGTCTTTTTCGCTATTGTATTTGTCGCAGTTATAATTCTGTCCTCTACTGAGTCATCTGTTGTAAGAATATCGTTTAATAGGGCATTTCCCCACTCGTATTCAAGTAAGTTTGTGAAGTAGCCGATGTTTATTTTCTTCTTGTCGATACTATTCGATGTTGTGATTGCTCGTTTGATTACAGCCATGTCATGCTATTTAACTAAGTTGTTGTATTGTTATAAATGAACCAACTAGCACCGAGCTTGTTGCCGCATCTGACGCATTTTGTGCAAATGTTACCCAGAGCGTTCCGCCTACATTCACGAGGAAGTATGCGTCTATAACAATAAACGCAGCGGTTACTGCGGTGGCACCGGCAAGCGACCCCGTCCTGCTTGTACCTCTTGTGTTCTGCACAATAGCATTTCCACTATAAACAATGCCTTGCGATAACCACGTTGTCGTTGTTGCCCCCCCACCTGTTGAGGGCTTAACTCCGCCGCCCGCCCCGCTTGTCGTATAAAGAACTATGTGTACCTTATAGACCTTGCCGGACTCCACAACAAGGTCTGTTCCTACCACCTTGGCAACGACAATGCTATTCACTACATCCAGTTGAGTCGTACAATATGCAGTTTGCACAACCCCAACACCCGTTGCACTGTTTATAACAGGAGTCGTGAAAGTCTTATTGGTTGATACCTTAGTGTTCGTTTCGGTGAGAACTGTGTCATCCCACGAAGGGATAGTACCATTATTTGTCAAATACTCACCAGAAGCCGTAGCCATATCGGGCAGAAAACTAGCATCAGCCAAGTCCCGCAAATCATTAAGAATACCAGCAGTCAAAAATACTCCGCACCAACTTCCTGCTGCGTGGTCTACCTGTGTAGTACCTTCCATAGCACGAGTCACAATAGTTATTGTTGCTCCAGAACGAGCGCATTCGATTATCTCCACATTGTTATCATCTCTGGGTCGTAGGTACGAGCTACCCCATACCGTCATTATGAAATTTGCAGTGGGGAATTTATCCGCATCTGCCGTAGGTACGGTAAAGCTGGTGGTCGCATCAACTATCTTAATTCCTGTGGTTGATAGCGCGTGATTTGTAAAGTCCATAGACTATTTTAGCACTAACCAAAGTTATCTACCAACTGATTCTCTGTCTCCACTCTGGATTCTCCTCCCTAATATAATTCACCCCCTCCTTGTTGTGAAAGAGTATTTGTAGGTCCTCGAACCATTTCTGGTAATCCCAACGTACATTATCCATTAGATATTTTTCCGCTCGTTTTCTGACCTGTTTTAGTTTTTCTGGGGCCCACACAAGGAGCTCCTTCGCCTTTGCCACATAGTCATCTAGAGTATCGCAGCAGTACCCATCTAATCCATTAGTAACTTGTTCAGGAAAAGCCCCAAAGTTAGAGCAAAGAACAGGAGTTCCTGATAGTCTGCTTTCTACGTTTGTCCCCCCAAAGGGTTCAATATACCAAGTAGGCACGAAGGTAATGGCTGCGTTTGCGTAAAGCTCCTTCCGTTTCTCTGCGTCTGCGTACCCTTGAAATTCCCAAGTTGAAGGTGGGATATCAAAGCCGTCCCCAACAAGGTGTCCGCGATTATCTACTTTAGCCCCTTGTCCCACAATGATTAGCTTCTTACCTAGTATTCTTGCGGTCTCTACGGCAATCCAGATTCCCTTTGCCACTATTAGTCGTCCAATAAATAGAAAGTAATCCTTTTTCTTATATCTTGGAGTAAAGTCTGCATCGTCGAAGTAGTTTGGAATCACCCTGTCGTAATAGTTACCTGTTGGAGTAACTCCTTTGCCAAACTCCGCACCATAGGAAAAGTGCATCATAGCGGAGCTCTCAAAGCAGCGGTAACGTGGGTGTTCTGGTGTTCCTGCTTCTGAACCCGTATAACCAATTCCGCTCTCACAATCTAAAGCTAAACCCGTGGCATTAGCAACTACATCATGGTACACCCCCATTGTTCTTAAAAGGAAGTCATCTGGTTTCCTGTGTGCGTTAATGTACTGGCTTGCTACTGTGTATAGTTTTAAGGTGCTGGGTTTCTTCTCGGTATTAAAGTCGTGTCTATATTGCTCTTGGGTCCAATTATATCCCACCTCGAAGTCATTTCGCCCATCCCCCCAATCTCTAGCAATATCATCTACTGTATGTGTCTCTATAAAGTGAAATTTGTCTGAATTGACGTAACTTTCCGCACTATACATATAAAGGGAGGCCTTTGCTCCATAAGCGTAAACTGTATGATTTAAGGATGTCAGCATCTTCGCGAGTTTCAAATTTTTCTGCGAAAATGCGCACGAATTATACTCTCTGGACCAAGGTAAATGCGAAAGTCCCAAGAGATGAAATGTCATTATTCTCCGTAGTGTGAACCCAAAAAAACTCCAAAATAGCACCTTCCAAAAAGTCCATCTTGGTTCAACTGTTTCGTCTGTCCAATTCCACCCAGCCACTTGTTTAGCTCCTCCTCTTTCAGGTTGTGAATATGCCCTTCGGAAAGCCCTATGTCTATCCACTCAAAAATATGGAGTGTCTTGCACATCTTCTTCGCATTTTGGATAATCTTTTCGGGGTCCTCCGTGTGCTGTAGACAGTTGTAAATAAAACACATATCTACCTGTATATTCTCTGTTGGTATATCCTCGCCCTTCCAGTCACAGAACTTTATACCAGCCTCCTTATATCGAAGCATGGTCCATTCTGGATACTTGCATGGGTCTATCACGGTCCTTTCCTTTGCTTTACTTTTGAGTAAAATCGACTGTTCCCCACCACCGATGTCGATTATGTATTTATCTCCAAAGTCCCACCCACTTTGGTTAAAATGGTTTGTTTTATACTCATCTAACCCCATCAGGGAAGCGTAAGTATATTGCTTGGTTTCCTCATTATAGGTATTAAATTGCTGGTTATTGTGCCAATTTTTCTCAAACTCTTGTGCCTTTTCCCATTCTGTTTTCATATAAAGAAAGTGTACTACTTCTGTATTGTACAGTCAAGTATCGTTACAGAAGGTCGAGACGTGAGGTGGGGAAGGGACCTGTAATACTGTTGGTTGGGGTGTAATACACGGTTATGCGGATATGGTCAACAGATGGAGTTTGCGCCCCAACTGTTGCTGATAATACAAAACCAAAGTCCGTGGAGTTTATGTCAGATGCTGACCAAGTTTCCGACCATAGGTCATCCGATGCCCCATATCTGAAGTACACGCCAGTGTCTTCACCGTCCCAATATCCGACAATACTTTTGTCTGTGGCACCAACGGTTCCTCCTTTGACTATCTTAGCCACCGAATCCGATGACCTACCCATGCCGGGCGAGTACCGTTTAACCTCTACAAATATACCACCAACGGTGGCACCTGCTGGTATAGAAAACCCAAAGTTTGTGGCTTTCAAATAGTGTGTTGTACTGCCGCTACTTCCCGCTGTTGCATAAACAGTATTATTTGTCTTGGCGTTGTCAACATCGCTCCATGCCTGTGTTCCCACTGCGCTATCATCTGCCATTGTTCCTGGGCTTGCGGTGACCGCAATGTCGCCATAGACATAAAACACAGCATCTTTTCCACTTTCTGCTACCCACGACCCATTATAATAGGAGAAATTACCATTATGGGTCGGGGAGGATGCGTCAAAATATACCACGGCGTAGTTGGAAGCATCTCTAAATGTATACGCAATTTTAAAGACTGCACAATAATTTGTGCTACCGTCTAAACAGATAGGGGGAATGTTGTCAAAGAGGGAGTCAACCCACGCGACCACAGTGTTCAAATCCGCTATATCCTGCCCCACCGATGTTATCAGTGGAGAGCCAGTAGGAACAGAGTTCGTTCCAAAAGTGCCACTATGTGTGTATATCTCACAGTACATTGTCCCTGTTGGACTCCCCACTTTCTTTGCAGCAAAACTAACCTGTGTTATTCGATTGTTCGAGGTAGAGCCAATAGCAAACGACTGGCCAAAATAAGAAGTATCAGCTCCGGCAATGTAACCACTATCTGCATTTGCTCCTGCATAGCTATCAATAAGTGTTGCCATTATGTATTAGCCCCCCCCATAAACTTTTTAACCTGTACTGTGTATAAGGCAAGTACCTGCGCGGCACTCATATCTACATCAAATATAGAAATATCATCCATTTTTCCGTTGAAATACCTCCCTGTCTCGGTTGCTCCATTTAATCCAAAGTTTCCTATGTTCAATAATTTGGTATTGTCCGCAGGGTTTTTAGTACCCGCAACATTCCAGTTAAAATTGTAATTGCTTTCACTATAACTATCTATAAGCACAGCCATGGTAAGTTCATATAATTAAAATACTGTCACGGAGCCAACCTTTCCCAGGCTCGTGTTTACCTTTCCACCCGCCTTTGCGATTTGATATAAGCTGGTCCCGCCAATCTTCAATGTTGTGGGAGTACCATACTGTATATCGTCCATAAGGATACTTCCTTCTGTATATGTTGTCGCCGCCGTAGTTACTCCAACATAGAGCGAAAAGAAGATTAGAGCCGCCGCGTTCGGAGTACCGAAGTTGCCTGTGCGGTTTGCCCATGGGAAGACCAATGTCGTCCAAGTCGCTACCGGTATAGAGGCTGGACTCCAAACCCAGTATCCACTATTGCTATTATCGGCACTGCTTCCTATATAAAGAAACTCCGAGCCAAGCTTATCTTTAGTCGCCTGGTCTACGATATACAACTTTACCGTTATACATCCCACAGTCGTGCTAATGCTAATAGAGGTCATATCAGTCTTGGATGTACCGCTATATGCCAGGACAGTAGCCGTTTTTTTGAGTTTTATCGAGCCTGTGCCCTGATACTTAGTGGTTGAGTCTATACCAACAGTTCCACCCTCGGAATAGGCCCAGCCAGTATTTGCATCACAAGAGTTCCATGAGGTCATATTACGTGTGTTCTATTTGAACAAGCTGTGGATTAAAGAACATCCTATCTGCATGAGTAGCAACACCCATAATTTGTATCACATCATTGGCTCCGGTTGGGGCCGTCTGTGAAAGTGTGTTCCCAGTGGTTCCAGTTATAGTGCCGTAAATGAGACCTCCAACTGTCCATGCCCATGTATCATCACGAGCAATACCAAGCACTAAGTATGAGCCTGAAGCGCCTGCACTTATTGTCGCTGCGGCCATAACGACGGCAGACATAGTTGCAATTGCGTCCGCATCAATGAGTTGCGCCTGTCCATCAGAGGCGATATAACAAACATCTCCAAATGCTTGATTTTCGTTGGCTGCTAATTGAATTGTAATCCCATTCGCCGAGTGGTCTGAACCAGGTGCGGCTGTTAAAGCAACCGTATCACCGACTGCTCCCGTTGCTCCAGTCACTCCTGTGCCACCCACCGTGCCAGCGGTACCAGTATTGCCGGTAACACCAGTCCCGCCTACCGTTCCAACACCAGTTGCACCCGTCACCCCTGTTCCGCCTACTGTGCCAGCAGTACCCGTATTCCCTGTTATACCCGTTGCCCCAGTTGTACCTGTTCCCGTTGCTCCAGTTGTACCTGTTCCCGTTGCTCCAGTTATGCCGGTTGGCCCCGTACTCCCTGTAACTCCAGTGCTTCCAACAGTGCCTACACCCGTGTTACCAGTAATTCCCGTTGCACCAACAGCCCCATTACTGCCAGCTGTACCAGTATTACCCGTGACTCCGGTAGCTCCTGTTGTTCCAGCACCGGTTGCCCCAGTTACTCCAGTATTTCCTTGTGAACCGGCTGTTCCAGTAGCTCCAACTGTCCCAGTGCCCGTTGCACCTGTTACGCCCGTCCCGCCAACAGTACCACTTGCACCGGTAACACCTGTTGCACCTTGCTGAACTAATAAACTCCACTTAGCAGCTGCCAAATCCGTAGAGAAGGTTCCTGACGTGTGAGCTTCGATACATACATAAGACGAACCTGTTTGATATACACACTCTTTAAGAGCGTAAACCGTTGAGGTTGTCCATTGTCCTCTCCATGGATACTGAGTACCTGAAGCACCAGTAACGCCTGTTCCTCCTACCGTACCAGTGCCCGTGGCTCCCGTTACTCCAGTGGCTCCGTCTGCACCAGCAGTACCAGAGGCACCAGTTACTCCTGTGCTACCTACTGTACCCGTTCCTGTCGCGCCGGTAATACCCGTAGCCCCAGCACTTCCAGCGGTTCCCGTGGCACCTACGGTACCAACCCCGGTATTTCCTACTACTCCAGTAGAACCTTGCGCACCCGCTGTCCCGGTATTGCCCGTCACACCAGTTGCACCTTTTTCTACCCAAACATCCCACCAAGCCGTATCTGTAGGTAAATTATTTGTATTTGCACTTTGTTTTGAAATATAAGCAGTTCCACTATACGAAACCGCATCATCAGTAGCGTAAGTAACGCCAGAGTCCCAAACACCAATCCAGTTGACTCCAGCACCGGCTACTCCAGTCGAGCCAGCAACACCTGTGTTTCCAGCAGGTCCTGTCGAACCCGTAACCCCCGTTGAGCCAACGCCCGTGTTCCCAACGATACCCGTGCTTCCTTGTGTCCCTGTTGCTCCTTGCACACCACTTGCCCCGATACCTGTTGAACCCTGCGTACCAGTATTTCCTGTTACTCCAGTTCCGCCAACTACACCAGTTGAGCCCTGTACCCCAGCTGTACCAGTTGCACCGGTGGTCCCCGCTCCAGTGTTCCCCGTTATACCGGTGAAACCTTGAGAGCCAGTCGCACCTGTGGTGCCAGCCCCCGTACTACCCGTGACACCAGTATTTCCTTGTGCCCCTGCGCTTCCTGTCGCACCAACTGTACCAACACCTGTATTCCCAGTTACACCTGTAGCTCCTACTCCTGTCGCACCGACCGTACCGCTTGCACCCGTTACACCAGTCGCACCAACACCCGTAGCACCGGCGACGCCAGTTGTTCCCTGAATACCAGTTGCACCCTGTGCTCCTGTACTTCCAACCCCTGTAGCTCCCGCCGCACCCGTGTTACCACTAATTCCTGTCGCTCCTGTGCCTGTGGCTCCCGTTACTCCAGTTGAACCAGTGGCGCCTGTTGAACCAACTCCTGTATTTCCCGCAAGTCCCGTAGCACCAGTCAATCCTGTAGACCCAACTGGACCACCACTTGCTCCTGTAATTCCAGTCGAACCTTGAAGGCCAGTAGCACCAGTAACAGCATTTGCGGTCACATAGGACTGCATCTGCTCTAAGATATAAGCGGTTACGAAAATGCCGACATTATCCCCTATTGCGTGGGGCGCATCAGTTGTATCTTCTCTTGCGTCTTGAATTATAGTAAAAGCATTGCCACTTCTAGTACACTCTTTGATTTCATAATTAGGGTCATCCATTGGCCGCAAATATCTTGCAGACCAAATAGTAACGTGCATATTCGCGGTTGGAAAATCGGTTCCATCATTAACCGTGAAGGTTGTTGAGGTCAACGCTATATCTGAGGTAAGTTTTGCTCGTGCACCATTACTAACAGCTAACATATTCTATTGTAGTCAAACTTAGGTTATTCCCCACTTAGAGGAGTTCTATTCTTACGACTACACCTTTGACAATAGCCGAGTTCGTACAACCAAGAGTTAAGGAGTCCCCGGCCTCAAAGACCTCTGACGGTTCGCCTTTCTTAAACAGGTTTGTCCATGTGGCATCGGAATATAGAACCGTATCGTAAGCGGCTCCCTGAGAGGCATTTAGCGTCAAAGTTAAAGGCTCTGTAACAGCAGATGCACCATGTGCCGTAATGTTCAGTATTCTAAATTTGTGTACCGGTGCTATTGCAACAGATATTGCCGCATCAGTTCCCAGTGACTTGTATTCGACAACCTCTGGGGCAACTCTTCCGCGACTATTATAATTCACTCCCATATCGCCGAGCTTGAGGATTACTCGCTTCCTTAATAAATTAAGTGGTTAATACCCACACAAGAAGGGAGCCTTATCTCCCCTCTCTGTGTAGCTACTTTCTAGTTACTGCTAGGCTGCAACTGTTCTATAAAGAACATGAACCTTTAAGGTTCCTGCTGCTGTACCCGGTTGTGTGTACGCTGTCCCTGCTAGGTTTAACGTACTGTTTGCGGTGAGTTTAATATCAGCCGCTGCTAACGAACCAACATAAGCAATGTCAGAAGCCGAATCACCAATCAAATCTGCATCAGCAATTGCAGCCGAAACCGCAGTTGTACCCTGTCTTATAACAAGGTCGTTATTTCCTCCTGTATACGCCGCTGTTGCGAAAGTATAAGAAAGAGTAGCTGAAATAAATTCGTGGATATATCCTGCTCCCGGTGCTGCAACTAGTACCGCACCCGCTGAGTGACCAATGTCACCAGCCGCTGTACCAACAATTTCTGTTGCCGTTATATCAACAGTAACCGCTTGAATAACAGTTGGGTCAATTTTCGCAGATGTAACATTCTCGTCAACTATCGTTGCAGTTGTAACTGTGTTGTCAGCGAGGGTTGTACCACCGCCCAATGCAGCTTGCCATTTACCAAGAGTCTCACTCCAAATAAAAGGCACTGACTCATAACGAGCAACTATCATAGCAGTACCGTTTGCAACATTAGATGTCGCAGCGGTAGCAAAAGTAATCGTTTCAGCAGCATCTGAGATATTAGTCACAAATACACGCTGTCCATCAACCCTTCCTGCTTCCAAAATAACGCCAGTTCGAGATGCTCCACCACAGTCATAAAGTACAACACCAAAGCCACGACCGTTGTCGTAGGTTTCCAGAGTTTCACCGTTACCGGCTCCAGTCTGGGTTTTTACTCTATCGTTAATGTGGAGTCTTGTTCCCATTTTTTCGTCCATATTAGTTCCAATTAAATAAGATAACTACGGAGAGAAGTTACCTCCCCCCCGTAGCAAACTCCCTTAGCTCCATGCAGAACCTGGCACCATAGCACCAGCAATTCCACGAGCCGAAGCAGCCTTTGCAGCTAAAATCTCATGAACATAATAAGACTTAGTAAGATTTTTTGTATCCATGTCTTCTGTCTTAGTAATGTCTTCTGAAACTTTAATTCTAAGGTCTACCGCATCAAGGTCTGCCAAGAACCACATATTGTCATTTCCACCATTAGCCGTTGAGAGGTAAGGAGAAACTACAACTTTCATGATTCCCTTATAGGTGTTGATGTCGTTGTTTGCACTAAGAGGTGCTTTGTCAGTTCCTGCGAAAACTTGTGCAAGTTCTGCGAGTTCTGGACCAACAACCAATGCGAGATTACTCACACCTGAAGTTGCATAAGTACCGTCTGAGAGCAAGTGAGACATCAAGGCCTTTTTAGCAAGACGCAATGCTTCTGGGCCTAATTCGGCCTGAACTGCACCGTTCATAATGACATTTGACCATGTAGAAGCAGCCATCACCGACCCTGCTGGGTATGGATGTGCTGGGTCTAATAGCGTCTGACCATCGGCCAATAGGGTCGTGTCAGCATTAACAAGAAGGTCGAATGCAATCTTGTCTTTTGTTTTCTGTGCTCCAGTAACAAGTCCTTTAAAAGCATTTAATTGCTCTTTGTACTTACCGAACTTCGCTGCCATATAAGAAACTTCAACTCCCTTGGAGTACATTTCTTGTGTCCAACTTGTATCGTAGCCCATGACTCGGTCTACTAAAGTACGGTTTGCACCGTCTACTTCTACCTTTGGCAAATAGCCGTAAGGTGTAAATTCTGATTCCGTTGAAACGTAGTCAGCTTCTGTCTCGTAGTTGAAGAGCTTGACTTCTTTCCCCATTACAAATGGTTCATATTTGTCTTTGCCTTCCACGAACACCTTTGCAAACTCTGGGTTAATACCCCTGAGGTATTTCTGCATCAATGCAAGATTTTCCATAATATCTTTTCTATAAAATTAAATTCTAATCAACTAAGCCAAAAGCTCGTTGAATTTAACAATCAAATTACCGTTATCTAATACCGCAAGCGAGAAGAAGGTACCGGTCGTTGCCGATACACTCGATTCGTCTATTACGTTAATAGCTGAGGTAATGTCGAAGAATTGGAATGGCAACGCCGAAGTGGTCGTTGTTCCCAATGCTGCATCTGGGGCAACTTCCCATTCTGATTCTTTGCTCGTGTCTACAATCGCGTAGATTTGGTCGACAGTTTGATTATCTGCTTCTGCGGTGAATGTATCACCGTAGTCAATATCTGCTACCGGTTTTCCTTCTATATTACAAACGCCAACACACATTCCCAATGCGTCTGCTGCCCCTGCCGTTGAAGGAACCGCAAGAGCTGCGGTGAGTTTAACTGGTGCACCTACTTTAATAGCCGCACTGTTGGTAATAAGAACTTTTCTGAGTTCCTGTTTCCCTCGTACATGTAAAAATCCTGCCATGTATAAAACAATTAAATTAACTGAAAATAAACCTTTATTCAAGGTGTAGTGAGATTTATTATGCTACCACGCAAGGGAAAAACCCAAGCTTACGGAAACATAAGTATCTAATTGTAATCTAATTGTTCAGGAAATGTCAAGAACTACTCTTCGAGATAGTCTTCCCAGTTGTCTAGTGCACCAGAGTCAATCAGCTTTCTGGCCTCCTCGACACTAATCTTCGGCTGCGCCTTATTAACGTTCTGTGCCGCCAACTGTTTCTTGTCTGATGACTGCCCAGGATTGCCTACCGTTCCAGAGCCGCCTAATCCAGCGACAGTGCTTTGCATGAACTTACTCGCCTCAATACTAACAGGATTCCCGTACACTTCTCGCGCAGATTGTTCCCATGCTTCCATCATGGGAAGACCTTTGGACTCATACAGTTCATACGCCCTCTTACCAAGTTTCTCGGAATCCGGTCCGCCAGTGATAATTTGCGGGTAGCTTTCTGATAATTTTGTCAATGCGTATTTTATTTCTCTCTCGGTTGTCGGTGCAACTGCTGCCTCTGGGGCAGTTACTGGAGCAGTTACCGGTTCAGTCCCAGCTTCCTTCATCTTTGTTCCCAAAGCTGCAACAGCTTCATCAATATCTTTCCCCTCGCTAACCGCCGTCATTATGTCGTTGATTGCTTTTCTAACCTCTGGATTCTTCTCGGCCAGCTTTGCCGCGGCATAACCCACATTGGCAAAAGGTTGAATCTTTTTATTTTCTGCTAGTAAGCGTAATGCTTCAGCAGCAGAAGACTTTTCATCTGTCTTTGGTAGCTCTTCTCCACCTTCTCCACCTTCTGCACCTTCAACTTCCTCAACGGGAGTTGCAACAGGTTCATCAACTGGTGCAGCGGGCTCCTCAACTGGTGCTTCTACTGGAGGCACTACTGGTTCAACTACTGGGGGTACAATTACTTCTTCTGCCATGACTATTTAATAAAAATTATTTCTTTTTCTTAACTAACTGCTCCTTAACTTTTTTCCTTTTGGCTATCTCTACCATAGCCGCGTAGGGTATTCCCAGCACAACACCGAAACCCTCAAGCCAATCGACCGAGGTAAATGTTTCTCCCACCTCTTTATTTTTGGAAAATATCTGCCACGCTTTCCTCATGGAGTTCGCCTCAGAATACGAGTATATCTTGCGCAGTGCCTCGAATACAGGAGACTCCCCTAGTCGCACTAACGCTTCTAAATCGGCATCACTTGCCAGTTCGATTCCATATAGCCCACGAAAACTCATGCCCGTCTTTTTATCGACAGTCTTAATCTCTTTAAGGATATTGACAGTATTTTCTAAATCGCTCATTGACAGAGTTTAGCAAGGATTGTTAGTTTCGTCAAGTTACATGTTCGGGGGTAACATTCCCCCAGCATCTTCCGACTGTAGCCGTTGATTACCACTGATTGCGTTATCTTGCATTGGCATACCGACTCCGGCTTGCATCGGGTTTTGTGCCATGTCTGGTCTCCCATTTGCCATCATTTTACGGATTGCCTCGCCTGGGTCCATTGTAGACACCGTGGCTACCTGGTCCATTGGAGGCGTCATGCCCTGCATCTCTGGCGGCATTCCCTCGGCTCCTATCTCTCCTGCTGGTAACATATCTTGTGGCGTGGTCCCGTCAGGTCCGGGAGTCGTTTGTTCGTCTCCACTATTCTGGGCAAAGAACTCTGCTGGTTGCATGGTATCTCCTGCCGTGTGTTCCTGTAGCGCATCAAGATATTCAGTAACGATTGATAAATCCTCCATGTTCTCGGCGGTTTCTGCCAGTTGCTCTAGTTTTTGCCTACCAATAGCAAGTGCCTTCTCGTGAATTTCAACGTGTTGTGGCGGTTCACCCGGCATCGGTTCTACCGGTTCTCCTTTCTTGAGCGAGTCCTGTTGGATATACGCTCGTTTAATTGCTTCTTCTATAGTGCCGCCCTTGTTCGCAATCAAGCCGATGTCGTAATCGTGCGACTTGAAGGTTGCCCTAAGTAGGTCTCTCATTTCGATATAAGGTGCTGGCTGTCCCTGCACGGGAGGTGCTGATGTGTCTCCGGCGTAAGGAGCGGCCAAAGCAAACAACTCTTCAGACTTTTTCATCTGCATTCCTTTTGACATAGAAGGTACGCCCTCAGCGTGCACTTCTATTTGGTCCATATCAAAATCGAATAATTCCTTTGTCAATACGACACTAGCCTTTACGCCACTTTTCTTTGTCACTATATACTCGCCACTCTCGTTTTGTATTACTTCAACTCCATCAACAGGCACTATCTTGCTATTATCTAGCGTTTCTTTTTCCTGTACCTTTTTAGCGAGCAGCTCTGGAATAGCCATAAAATCTTTAATAATACAGTATGACAATTCCCCTATCTGGCTAATTGCGTGCTGAATCTGCATGAACGGTAAGTCGAGCATGGCGGTGGTTGCTTCTTTGTTGAGCGCTGCGTCAGTTGCCGTTGCCGACTTCGTTGCAAATCCCATCGCTCGTTGGTCCACGCCTGTCTTTAAGACCGCTTCTTTCTCCATGTCTTGCAGTACCTTCGACACTTCTGCAATAGGTAAGTTGCTCTTATCGAGCCGCTTGACACTGTCGGAGCCACCCTCAAGTGGAATGAAGGTAACACCATCTGCATTAAGATACCCGTCTACTAATTGCTCGTGAGATTGCGGAGAAGTAGCGTAAATATCCATAAGAGAATAACTAACACCTTCAAGAATTGCGTCATAAAGTTTCTCGTAATAATCTGAGGTAGAGAGTAATTTCGCTCCATAGCCAAGCGACCACGGTGAATACTGAATAGGAAAAGGCTTGATAGCCACAATCGGGATTCGCTTGATACTGTTTGGAATAGGCATTTCGAGCACCACTTTTCCGCCGGCCAATATCAAGTATAAGTCTTGGCGTTGGTCGTAGTAGTCGATTACTTCGTCCATATTGTCGAAGTGTTTGTTTGTTCTAATCGGTTGGAAGATGTTGCCATCGTTAATCATGGAACCTTGCGCTTTCATTGACTCTAGGTTTTTGCTAAACGGATTCCCTTTAAGCTGGTCCTTCAGTTCATCTAGGTCCATGTATCGGATAACCGCGGCTCTTGAGATATACCCGTTCCCTGTACCAAAGTCAGTTCCATCCCACGAGAAGTAAACATCTTCTGGAGCGAGTGGGGTAATCTCTACACCATCGTAATCGACAATCTCTTTCTTCTTGAAAATATCCCTATCGCCTTTCTTCCAGAGTTCCCACGCGTTGTCTTTGAACAGGCTTACATCTCTGGCGCGGTAAGAGTAACCTACGCTCACATAGGCCATGCCCGTTGTGGCAGCGTCTTTAACGACCGGAAACAATTTCTCTTTGAGCTTATATCTACTGAACATCAGTGCGTTAAATACAGCATTGGTTAAAAAGAGTCTGTCCGTATTCGCAACGGGAACACGCTCGCTGAAAACATAAGAAAGGTTGCGCTTAGTATACTCGGCCATGAACGCGTCAACTGTAGACGCTATATACGGGGACTTGGTATTAAATCTCTCGCGCCCGAACTCATCAGTATGGACCCTTGAGTATTGTATAGCCCGCTTACGGGTTAAGTCCCACATTTTCTCGAGCCCCTCTTCGTAGAGGACTGTCTCGCTATCTCTAAATTCCTTGAACTTTCTGACATCCGCATGGGCGGTCGTGTACTTTTCCTCGTCATTCATTCCTTTCAATTTGTTCATCTTTGATGCTCAGAGCCTCACGCATTTTATTTTTTTCCAAGCGCTTCTTCTGCTCCATAAGTTTCCTCATGACAGGAGTTCTGCCTTCACTGTCAATTTTATAGTTGTTTGTAATATAAAGCAAGTCATTTCGTATTTTCACCACCTGCATATCGCCAAATCCCATGATACTATCCTTGACTTTAATAATCCCCATAGATAAAGCATCTAGCCCGTCCACAAACTGACTGGCAGGATAAGAGAAAAGCTCTATACCCATCTGCTTTCCCTTCAAAGATTCGTCAAACTCGACTCTGCCCGTATTGATAAGCGGTTGTTGCGCCTCGATTCTCGATTCCTTCTGCTCAGAGCTGTGGAAGGGAAGTACTAACACCTTCATCTTGAGCGCTTTGAGCCGTTCGTCAATAACCATACGCAGAAAGTCCTGATATTGTATTGTTTCGATGATAAGAGTATGAATGTCGTGCCGTCTGAGGTGGTCGATAACCGCCAGAATCAGTACGTCCGGGTTTCGATGCTTAATTGAAGCATCGAATACCGAGCAGACACCGCTTCCGCCTTTGATATTGAACCCAAAATCGACTATAGCCGAAGGCATAACCTTTCCCAAAGACGGGTCCACCACGCAGTACCGAACCATTTGTTTTACCTCTTCTGGCAAAATCTTCCTGAAGTGCGGAGTGAAGAAGCCAGAACGGGTGCTCTTCGGGTCATTCTGCATTTCCTTGTAGAAAGACGTGGCTCCTTCCGTGTAGAACTGATACATGAGGTATTTGTAGTTACGGTGCTGCTCCCACAAGACCACCACACCCTCCATCATCTTCTCTTTATTCTTTGTGTAAAAGGATTCCGATATACTGAGCTTTTTATCCTTGTGCCTGATGTCTAGCTGTAAAAGCTTACCCCACTCTTCCCACAAGTGTTGATTTTTGCTCCACTTGATAACTGCTGAGTACCTGCCCGAAAAGAATCCGAGCTCTCCCTTCAGTATCCGGTCAAATGCACAGTCCCTTTCCAGCACAGTACCCAGCCACAGGTAACGAGTTTCCATGTTACCCATTTTAAGAACCGTATTGGCTACCCAGTTGAGCGTCTTTTCAATTAAGCGTGCCGAATACGACTCCTCCAGCTTCTCAATATCATCCAAAAGAACAAACTGCGGACGGATTTTGAATAACTGACCTCGGATAGAACCACCACGACCTAGTGCTAAGCATTTGGTGCTCCATTTTGACGTTCCCCTAAACCCCTTCACTACAAAATCGTTTTGGGACCACTTGTCTCCTTCCTTGAAGTCCCCGTAAAGCTTACGGAGCTTCCTGTTGCCCAGAAATTCCTCCTGAATAGCAAGTAGCTGACTATTGGCCCACGTCTGGGACGAACCAACAATCACCCCGAACCTGATTCTCCTAGTCACAATCAACCAAATCATAAAGGCAATTGAAAACAAGGTTGTCTTGCCGAAACCTCTAGGCCAAGCCCTTGCCGCTTTCTGTACCGAGTTCATCGTGAACACCGTGTCATCAATCGCTGCAATCACCCTCTCGGAAAACGCATCAGTTGCCCTATCCTCAAAGATTGTCTTGAAAAAATCAATGAAACTGTTATCTATAATCGCCCTGAGCTGCTTCTCTTCAGCATTGAGTGGTGCAAGTTCTTCAGAAGTCGCATAGTACGGCTCAATGAGTTTTTTTAATTCTAGTTCCAAGGGGTACGCCTACTTAAATAAGTCCTCAACGTCTTCCATCTCAGGTGCATCTTTTATTCCCTCTGGGTCCACCGTTTCTACCGTCTCTTCGTCTAGTTGCTTTCCCGCGATTTCTGCACCCTGCGTTTCCTCGGTCTCCCTAGCCGCTTGTTGGTCCCTCTTGTACGAATAGGTATCGTACATCGGAAGTTCTACCGTTATGTTCATCTGCCCAGGTTTTCTGCTATCAGGAAATATCGCACAGCTGTAATACGCCCCGTTAAACTGTATCGTACCCACGAGGAAATTCCCCTTGGCCCCTCGCCTCGCCGTAACACTCCCGATATTGAGAGACTTTACATAAAGGAACTTCAAAAATTGTTTTTCCATCATAAGACATTCTACCGCAGTTGTAGTTTCTTGTAAATGGTTAGTCAGGTTAGGATTTTCTACCCTGTGATATCTATGTCTTCATCTTTGGCAATCCAATCTACACCGACTTGAGGTGGTGCATCTGGGCTAAAGTGTGCGTGCCAATCTTCCGTAGACCCAGTTTTACTATCCTTTTCTAGTAAATTATGGGCCCTGGTAAGTGCTGCACGGACAATATCCTCTAGCTCATTTTCCTGATGGTAAAACGCCTGTCGAACAATATCCTTGAGAGCCTTACGCTGAACTACATCCTGTATAGATGCGTCTAAAATAGTGAGAATTTTTCCCAACAGATTTTCATTGATTTCTGTGTGGGTATACGCTGAAATGTTGTACCACAAAGCTGTGGTCAATAATGTTTTTTCTTTCTGCATAACTAAACAAATAAACTTAACTAAGACGAAGCTCCGTCTAACAACTTAACCTGACCTGACTGAATTATTTTACCAGATAGATAATAAAAATGCCAGTCTTGGAGAGGTGACTGGCGGACCTTGACAGGGTTGGATTTAAGATATAGCATAATGAAAGTTGAAATTAGTTGAAATACTCAGAATGAACAATATAGTAACGTACGCAAAACTTCTTCGCATTCGCAACACCTTCAAAAAAGTGCAGAATCTTTCATGGACTGTCAGTAAATTAGAGCAAAAATACGACATAGACGGAATGGATGGCCAAACTTCCAAGGAAATGTTGGATGCGTATGAATATCTCGTGAAGGATATAAAAAATATCTTAGTTGAATTACAAAATGAATATGTGGAAACAACCGATAACAACGGAGTGTAATCAATTCGACCTCATAACGAGAATAGTGTTTGTTGAAATAATGCTTTCAGCGAGAAACACTGACATGGAATCACCAGAGGAACTATGGAATGGGAATAAAAGATTTTGGCATCAACTTAAAAAGGGGCAATGTGTATTTGCAATAGACAAATTCTGTAAACAGAGCGGAATATCAAAAAACAGAGTTTCTCAGACCCTGCAACTACTCACTTCGGGAAAACTGCAAATCAAACTGCAAATCAGTCGGAAGTCGTATGGCATGGAAGTAACGATAGAAAACTATGATGACCTTGTTGATATGAAAATCAATTCGCAAATCAAATCAAAATCAAATCGAAATCAGTCGCAAATCAATTCGAAAAGCTATATAGATAAGAGTGTAGAGAGTGTAGAGATTGTAAAGAAATATAATACCCTACCCTCTTTTTTGGAAAAGCTCACTGAAGAGTTCCCTACGGTGGATGTTGAGAGGGAGTATGTGAAGGCTATGGATTGGGTTAAGAGCATGGGGAAGGCTTACAAGGACTATGAAGCATTTATGAGGAATTGGTGTCGAAGATGTGTAGAGAATGGAACTGGCCTGAGAAAAATTATCACAACAGGTGCCCGATTTGTGCCACCTCCAGAAAAATCGGAGCGTGTTGGCTCCGTAAAAACTTTTAGGGAAATCATGGCGGGGAAGGTCTTGACACCCAAACCAGAACCTGTATAGTTGGTAGTAGTATAAGCTAAACGTGGATGCGATGAACTGTTCCATTTGCAAGGGGGATATAAGGGCCGGCGGAGCGTTGTACTGGTACGAGAACGAGAAGGGAAAGACCAAGGTAGCGCACTTTGACTGTTTCTACCCTCTTACTCGTGAGGAAAAAACGGCCAAACCAGTTAAATTTAAGCGAGGATAAGCATGCGAGAACGTGTTAGTATAGGCAAGCGGTTGGCCAAGGTAGTGGGCTGGCTAATTCTAGTTTCTTTTGGCTTTGGTATTGGGTATTTTACCGCCTCAGTCCAAGATGCAGCCGCGATGAGCAAGCAGACCGATGAGATAGCCCAGTTATCCTTCGCTCAAAACCAGGAGAGCGTCAAGTTGATTGCCGAGAATAAAGTTCTGAAAGCAACAAACGATTCCGTTAAAAATACGATAAAAGGGGTCTGCAAGCAAAAGAAGGTACTCGCAAGCTCCATGGTCGGTATCACCAAATCAACAGAAAATATCTGCGCAGCGGTTCCCATGTCGGCGTCCTGCTCGTGGATTGGCTTTAGCGTTAACCAACTCAGGTCCGCTAGAGACGCCATAAATAAACTGGACTGTAACTAGTTTGGCAAGAATCCGCTGTAGTAAGTGTAAAATCTATAAACTATCGGATAGCTTCGGCCCCCGATTAGAGACAAAACGCATGAGGCGCAGCTGGTGCAAAATTTGTACCGCCAAAGACTCCCTCTCCCACTACTATAAGAAAAAAGCCGCCGTAACCCTCACCCAATTCCCCCACATAATCCTCCAAGATAAAAAACTAGACGCCTTTATCCAAATGAAAGATAGAACCCCCCCCACCTCCTCCTGATATACTTTATTTCTAAAGATTTTGCCTCATCTCCCTCCCATAGGTACTGTTTTGGGTAAATGTCCCAAACCCCTATACCCGTTAGATTTTACTACCATTTTAGACACTAGAATACTATTCATATATTTAGGTACCATATTAACGATAGTCCTAAAAGCATAACCCTAGACTGCTGAGAAGAAGGTTAAACTATTCGAAGCCGGTTGGACTACTCTATACCCTGTACTGTATCTGGCGGGTACTTTCCCTTCACCCACGGTGGTCTGTTGGCTTCTAAATAGTATTATATGCTTATATATATTTATTATAGTTAGTATATAGTCTATTACTATATATACCAGTAACTATATATTTATAAGTAGTATATAGTTATTACTAACGAATAATACAATATATAGTATATATATAAGTAATATATATATAATAGTACTTGACATTGTTATTAATTTCATGTATACTATTCTCAGTGTAGTAGAAATACATCACGAGAACTTTAACAGTATTACCAGCTAGGAGAGTTAGTGGCATTGTTGCTATTGATTATCATTTTGCTGTATGGGTTCACCCCTGTATAGCGTTTACTTGTTACGCCTTAGGGCATGGGATATATTCCCATAGGTATTGATTATCTTATGCAGTAATATAGTGCTATTGACATTCGGATTGAGATACTGTACAATGTTCCTAGTGTAGTAAAACATTACACGAAAAAAGTGTTAAAAAATAAGAGGAGCAAGAATCGAACCGTTTGAGAAACACGGTCAGATAAAAGAACGACAGCATGGCGGATTCTATTACCATGACTGGCTTGATGCTGACTGCTTGGCAAGTGAACGGGCTACGCGGTAAAACGCCAACGGGGAACACCGTTGCGGGACTTGGAAGGTAGCGTGCAAAGCATAAGAGAATTATGCAAGCATTGAGATGTAAAGATTACAGTAGTACCGCTGAAATTAGACGCGGTTGAAATGTAAGAAGTTTTACCTCATAACACGTTATACAATAGGATATTGCAAAGTATCCTATTATATAATTTTACTTGGTTCAATTATGAAAAGAGTTTTCAGAATCACGTTGACTCGTGGTAACAAATCGTACCGCATCAACGTAGTGGGCAAATAATTTCATGGTATAGCAAGCACTGAGAGATTGACGATTAAGAATTATAAACTAACAGTAAAACGTTATGAATACGAAACCCATGTATGTCGAATACATCATTAAGTTTGGCACTCTCAATAACAAGCGAGGAGCTTACTTGGTACAAGCAAACAACGAACAGCAAGCCCGAAAGATTGCCGAAAAAGAATTGTTCGTAAAGTATCCGCAAGCATTATGGATAAAAGTCATGGGTGCTTACGATAACTAACTTAAATGTTTCACGCAAACTGCAAATAGTTTCCACCAACAACAAACTAACTTATCAAATTATAAAATGAAACTAGAAAGACAGATATTCATTCCAACTGAATACGACCAAAAAATAGAGGTCAAAAACTTGTGGGAAATTTACTACTTAACGAAAAGTTACAACGGGAAAGACTACTACATAGGTAAATACTTTGGAGAAAAAAGGTCAAAACCTGATGCAAATTATCGTTTTGAAACAAAAGAACAGAGGGAGAAGTATACCGAGCAATTTATGGCAAAGGTTAGGGGCTGGGTGGCAAGAAGAAACAAGGCGAAAGAGGAACGAAAACAATGGAAACATAGTTATAAAGTAGGCGATATACTCTATTCATCGTGGGGTTACGACCAAACCAACATAGACTTTTACCAAATCACCGCACTCGTTGGCGAGAAAATGGTAACTATTCAACAGATAGGCTCAAAAATATTGGAATGTACGGGCTACGAATCGTATAGAGTTACGGCAGATACAACGAAGAAGATAGATGAACCGATGACTAAAATCGCTGGTAAATACGGGATAAAACTGACAAGTTACGCAAGTGCAAATACATGGGGAGGAGAACCAATGTATAAAACGTGCTACGCATAAGCAGTACACAAAAATTAAGATAATTTCCACCATTTACAATGAAACTTATAGACAAAAACAGGGTGCTTATAGATGATAAAATCTATAGAATTGTAACTCCGCAAGAGTGGCAACAGTCAAAGAGTCATGATAAGCAAGTCATGATTATAGATAGGAAGACAACATTTTTACTTAAATTATAAGAAAGAAAACATGGAATATCTCATGCGCTACAAAGAAACAGTCGAGAAGAATGTTATCATTGAAGCAGAGAATCAACAGGAAGCGAAAGAACCTTTGTAATTGATGAGATAGTAGTTGGAGGGTTTTGCGACCATAACACGGTAACAATCTATTGCCATAGCGATATCACGACTGACAGAGAAGTTACATGGTATCCAAATAATCTAATACTTTACTAACATGAGCAAAACAGAAGAAGCAGTATTTGCCTTGTCGAGAGAAATACAAGAGTTTATTTTCCTAGACTCTAGGAAACGTAGAAAGAAATCGGAGAACATAAATGAAACATATAGTTTGAGGGTGGCATTGGAGTATGTTAAATTATTAACGAGAGGATTATGAAAACAATCGACCACTACGAAATACGAATTGATGACCACAAAGGAATGAAGGCAACCGAGGTATACGAACTTCATAGTGATTATCAGTCTAGGGCGGAAACCCTTGATATGCAAGGCATAGAATACTACGCTTGCATTGTCTATGAAGACAACACCGTAGAAGACGACCACGAAATAGGTTGGACACCGTGGCAAGTAAGCCACCTAAAGGCACAAGTGGCTAAATTAAGAGAGGAGGAAAACTAATAGGCAAATAAATTTCCACTACAAACAATTAAATTATCAAATATAAAAACATGAAAACTTATCAAGTTTACATACAGCACACCGTCACGACAATGGAGTGCGTTGAAGCAGAAGACGTAAAAGACGTAATCAAGAAATTCGACAAGAGGGAATTAGGCTTCGATGCGGAAGAGTGCAATAGAAACATGGTTCTTGACTGTATCGCGGATGACGAAACAGGCGATACTGTATGGTACAACAAAGATTTAATTTTAGAGGAGGTAGAATAATATGGAGAAGCACATTTACACAGTAGAGGAAATATACAAGGCACTCAATGAGAACCTTGATGTATTCTTTGCGAAGACGGGCAATCATTTTAACCTACCAAAGAGAGAAATGACCAGCATCCAACAGTTCAACGTAAATAAGGCGGTCAGAAAGATTGCAGAAGTTATGCAATGCTGGATTGTCCAGAATATGCCAAGAAAACAGGCAATTAAATTAAGCAGAGAGATAGTATGCGAGAACTAACCAATAGAGAATTAACCACATGGCTGCGGAGGGCATTGATAGACGGTCAGAACAGCAATTTTGCAGAGAGGTTGCAGAACGGATTGTGGAGACTGCTCGGCTCGCAGATAGATGATAGAACAATCAATATTCACGAGTTCATGAAGGTGTTGGCAAAAGTCTCCGTAGTTCAAGAAAAAGAAATATGGAAGTATGTATCAGGGGAAACATCATGATTGAGGCATTTTCCACCATAATCGGTGTGGCAATCTATGCACTAGCAATCATTGTAGTGTTCGGACTAATTTTTCATCAAGACTAATATGATACTAACAGCAAAATACAAGTTTGACGAGATAACGGTTAAGGAAATGCTATCTCACGCTATGGGCTTATTCCGTACCGTAGAGGTAGATTTCGATAAGAAAGAAATCAGACTAATCTACATGGGAGTTACCGACTTTAGGTATGCTTGACAATGTAATGTAGATATAGTATAAGATATAAAATAAATAAGAAGGAGGTGTTGTGATTTACAAAAGTTTATTGAGGCATAAGTTAGTGTGTGATGGAAATGAATATCCCCCAAGCGGAGTGGTGGTTAGGATTCCCAGTTCAGTTGAGTTCGACAAGGGCAATGCCTTTGAGTATCTGCAACAGGACGAGACGAACCTACCGCCGAGAGTCGAAAACGTACTTTATATCGTACCGAAGATTATCGCAATTCTTTGCAAAGACAGAGAAGATTTAGTGTCTCCTGTTGGTACAATCAAAGGCGGCAACATGGGCGATATACAGGCTTGTCAGTATTTGGCAAGGGTAGTAGTAAGATAAGTTATTAGAAGCAAAAGATGGAAAGTGATTTTATGTCGTTTGTAAAATGGGTAGCAATACCGTTCGCACTGATTGTCACGATTGCATGTTTTGGGATTATAGCAATCGCAAAGAGTTTTTGTGGTTCAGGATATACAGGTTACGAAACGAGATGGCAGAACAACCTTGTCGGTTGTCAGATAAGAACTGATAATGGATGGGTTCCAGTAGACAATTTTATTGTCAATGAGCAGAAGGACTAGTTAATTTATTATTTATAAAATATGTCACACGGAATATGGACAGAAAAACAGAGGAAAGCCCGGGGAAGGGCTATTAGACAGGCTTGGAAGAAAAAGAAGGAATGGCTTAACAGTAAGTATTCTCAACCGGTAAAATTAGTAGAGCCCGTTACTGACGAAAGCATAGCAATAGATATTCTCAGGAATGCAAGCAAGGGTCTTACTCGCTATCAGAAGTATTCATTTGACAACGGTGCATTCTTTATCATTAGGTCGGAGTATCCAGTTATCGAGTACTTCAGAAAAGGTATAGCAGTAACGATTACGGTTTTAGACGAAGAAGATAACAGAAAATAATTAAACAGGAGAATTATGAACGAAAAAATAAAAGAAGCTAGAAATGCAGAAAAGAGGCGGGCAGAGGATATACAGAGGGACTTACTCTCCACTATAGTCACAGTAGATGAAAACGACATGCCAGACGTTAAGACAACGGGCAGAGTATGTATAAACAGATGGAAGAAATTACACAAACTACTAGATGCAAGAGGCAATAAAAAATAAGATTAACACGAAACATCATGAAAGAAAATACAAAAGCAATTTCCACCCTTAACAATGGGGTTGACAAAGACGAATTGGAGAAAGCATTAAAATCATTCGTTGCGAGTAACGACCTATTCCAGAAGGTCGGACCAGCAAAGGTTGAAGCGTTCTTCCAAGTAGCAAGGGCATTTGGACTTAATCCATTCAAGCGAGAAATCCACGCTGTACCTCACTATGACAAACAAACCGGCACATATAACCTCACGATTATCACAGGGTACGAGGTGTACCTAAAGCGTGCAGAGGAAAGTGGCAAGTGGGGCGGGTTCACAATCAAAAGCGAGGTAATCCCTAATGAATGGGTATATTGTGATGAACCAAGATATACATGGGTATTCGTGCACAAGCAACCAGCCGCAGGAATCTATTACAGCAACTCTAAGATTACCGTAACGGTTCACCGGAAGGATTGGAAGCAACCGTATGAGCACGAGGTATTCCTTAATGAAATCATCCAATACTCACAACCATGGAAGAAACAACCACAGTATATGGGAAAGAAAGTAGGATTGGAACAGGCACTCCGTTGGGTATTCCCAGACCAAGTGGGCGGACTACCCTATACTGACGATGAATTGCCTGTAGAAACCAAAGATAGAGTATCAGAGGCAAAGACAGTTCAGATAAAAGAAGAGAAGCCACAGGAGCCAATTAAGGCGTTTGCTGCCGGCTTACCAACAGAGAAGGACAAACAAGAGGAAACTACTGCACCGGCAATCACCAAACAGGAGTCTGTTGACGTAAAACTCAAGTATGCAAGGTCTGTCGCGAATCTTCAGGAAAGATTTAAGAGGGCGACTACAGATGAAGAAATTAAGACCGTAACAGGTAAGGCAAAGGCGGCACTAAAAATGCTGTCCGAGTATCCAGACCTATTGGAGCAAGTTCAAGAGATTGTAGACTCCGAAGCTGATATTGAACCGGTAGAAGTTGTAGACGGAAAACTCACCGACAACGATGACGTATTCGCTACAATGAAAGATATCTAATTTAACTGTCCTATCAAATGTCACAAAGAGAGAAAGTTCTAGAGGAGCTTATTGATGCGGGAGATGTGGGGGTAAATAGTTTTTGGGGATATAGAAACTTCATACCAAGAATGGGGGCAATTGTGTTTGCATTGAAGAAGGATGGATATGTAATCAAATCCATTGCTCAAAAAGACCATAGCTGTCAATACGTTCTGGACATGGAGCAACTGAAAATATATGAGGGTATTTATACAAAGCCTACCAGAATAAAGCCACTGGTATCTCAAAGACAAATAAGTTTCTGGCAACGCTTATTTGGAAGTGCTAAAATATAGTAATGAAAAAACTATACAAAGATACCAAAAAGGCGTATACGAGGCGGTATCGTGTTAAACATGCAGATAAGGTTGCTAAATACAACAAAGAGCACTCAGCCGATACCGTTTCTCGTATACAAGCACGAAGAGAAATGGTAAAGAAAATGGGCAAGGGAGCACTGAGGCACAAAGAAATACATCACTCAAATGGCAATCCAAAAGATAACTCGAAAGGGAACCTAAAGGTTGCAAAGTTTGGGCATGGTGGCGGTGCTGGTAAAGGAAACAAAAACGCTTCCGGTCCACATAAAAAGAAAAGATAATCAATAGTGCCGGTATCATAGTGTAGTTCTATGTTTATGGGGTTGCTCCCATAGGGAAGTGACTAGGCTTAGCGGCCAACTCAAACGGTGCAAATCCGAAACCGGCTTCTTATATTTCCACTCTAAACAACCATTGACAAGGATATCTAATTGTAGTATATTCATTTAAGTTAATCTAGTTATAAATAGCATGACCGAAATTCAGATACTAAACGACAAAATTATGCAAATAGAGATAGAGAGAATACTGTTGAAATTTGCACTTAGGGAGATAACATTAGAAGAAGCTCGTGCAGAAATAATTAAAATCTGTA
>Ga0210043_1000160_pt1 | contig 74391 bp, 93 predicted proteins | sample CryGeymet201501t_FD_183990 | JGI IMG/M metagenome (GOLD analysis project Ga0210043, IMG submission 183990) | Groundwater microbial communities from Crystal Geyser aquifers in Utah, USA - Crystal Geyser metaG 2015-01t (SPAdes) (version 2) | ecosystem: Environmental > Aquatic > Deep subsurface >... | reverse complement strand
GTATTTGGATCAGTTCCTAGATAGCTTCGATATGGATAAACTGTGTGGCCAAAAATTATCTTCTTACCCCAATCCTTTACACTTTGTAAAAACTCATCTCGGATCCAAATTGAAGACTGCTTCATATCTAGATCATTATTGTCTATCGCTTCTTTAAACTCTTTTAGGCTTGTATGATTTGGAATACCAGCGTGTACAAAAAAATATTTATCTATTTCATAATAAAACGGTCTTTCAATTAACCAATCAAAATGCTCTGGTGGAATATGGTCTTTTGGATTACTGACCGCCCGTTCATAACGAGATAATGTTTTCGGATAATAACTTTCGCACGTCTGTTTTCCTCCCTGCTGATACCACAAATCATATGATCCATAGACTTTTCCATTGAATATAAGAGCGTCAAGCATTAATTGTTCATGGTTTCCAGTTAATATGATCGTTTGAGGGTATTTCTTTTCGTAGTCCATGAGCCAATCAATTACCTGTTTTGTTTGTGGGCCACCATCGACAATATCTCCTAAAAATATCAGAGTGTCTTTTTCAGGGTCTAGTCCGTCATTAAGTAGTTGGTCATATAAAAGAAGAAATTGGTCAAAGTGACCGTGTAAGTCGCCAATCGCGTATGTTTCGGTCATTTTTTTAGTCATTTTTACTTATAAAAGTTATTTATATCAGATTTTTCAATTTCTGCTTCATAAATTTCTATTACTCGCCATATACGTTTTGGATCGTCAGAATCAGGAATAGTTATTGTTTTCCCGATACTCGCCAGTCCAGCCTTAAGCCAAACCATTTTTATAGTCGCGTCGTTTTGTATTGTGTATTGATTATATTTTTCCATATCTTTATTATTGTGGACCCAAAAGGAATCGAACCTTCAACCAACTCCTTAAGAGGGAGGTGCTCTGACCGTTGAGCTACGGATCCTACATGCGCGAGCGATGGGATTCGAACCCACGGTCTTCATCTTGACAAGATGTTGCTTTTGCCACTAAGCTACGCCTGCTGGCTTCGAGAGATGGAGTTGAACCACCGTATACAGATTCAGAGTCTGTCGTTCTGCCTCTAAACTATCTCGAATTATACCATGTTGTTCGGAAGGGAGGAATCGAACCTCCAAAAAGTCCTGTTTCAAAGACAGGCGGATTTGCCAATGTCTCCTACCTCCGATTTTTATTGGATTGGCTGGTTATTCGACAGCACGCTTTACACAGAGGCCCATTGCTGTCCCGCGTAACCTCGACCTGTGTCGTCTTCACCTCTCTAAGGCATTTAATAATCTATCAGCGATTAGACTGCACCAACAGTTCAAGTACCCCCAGGTAGAGTTGAACTACCGATCTATTCTTTAGAAGAGAATTATTTTGTCCATCTAAACTATAGGGGCTTTGTGTTCTTAATCGGAATTGAACCGATATTGATAGAATGAGAATCTACCGTCTTAACCATTAGACTATAAGAACTGGGGTGAACGAGGAATTTTGAAATCCCGACGTCTCGGCTCACAACCGAGTGCTCTGCCTCTGAGCTACGCCCACCAGTATTTTACTCGGCGGGCAGGCGAACCAACCGTTGCTCCATATAGTTTTTAAACTCTTGGGCCTATTAGTTAAATGGACTACAAGTAAAACAGTAAAATGTGCCCTAACAGGGTAACGATCCCTGTCCTCCGCCGTGAAAGGGCGGCGAATTTGCCTACTTTCTCCTAGGGCTATGGTGCTCATAATTGGGGTCGAACCAATAACAACAGGTTTTTAAGACCTGCGCGTCTGCCGATTGCGCCATACGAGCTTAAAGTGCCCAATATAGGACTCGAACCTATAAAATCTCTCGGGTCTAAACCGAGCGCCTTTTCCATTTTGACCAATCGGGCTAATTTAAAGTGCCTCCACTAGGAATTGAACCTAGAATGATTTCTCACTCGTTTTTGAAACGAGCCTGTTTACCTGTTTCAGCATAGAGGCTGGTATGAGAAAAGAGATTTGAACTCTTAAATCCGATTAAGGACACAACGCTCTCAACGTTGCGCGTCTGCCAGTTCCGCCACTCTCATTGGTCCCGCAGGTGAGATTCGAACTCACGAATGTCCGCTTTACAGGCGGATGCCTTAGGCCACTTGGCTACATTGGGTAGTATTTAGGGGCAGGGATAAATTTTTACCGCGGGTAAATCCCTACAAGTTGCGTGCAAGTAATTTGTTATCAAGATTTTCACAACAACCATCTCCTAGGCATTTTAGCCGTCAGATGTGCCTTATCTCCCTTGCAGGGAGATTGTTCAGCCACCCTAAATGTGTCAATTGTTTGAGTCGAACAAACATTTGGGATTTTTCAGACCCCCGCCTTGAACCACCTTGGCTAAATTGACTTTAATCTAACGATATAAAATCGTTTACTATAATTTCCACCGAAGTCTGTGGATTCCCCTCTTTGTCAAGGTACTTATATGTAGAGAGCCTTCCCTCAACATATATTTTTGATCCCTTATTTAAAAACTGGCCACACGCTATTGCTAACTTGTTCCATGCAATTATTTTATGATATTCTGTATCTTCCGACTTTGTTCCGTCCTTTGATGTCCAACTTCTATTTGTTGCAACAAAAAAACGACAAATTTTATCCTCATCGCTTACATTTTCTACTTCAATGTCGTCGGTAACATTCCCAATCAGAATAACTTTGTTTAAGTATCTACTCATAATTATTTATTTGAAATACTCTGGTGCCCATCGAGAATTTTGAAATCCCGACACCTCGGATGTAAACCGAGTGCTCTGCCTCTGAGCTAGACGGGCTGGTTCCTCGTTCGTGACTCGAACACGAATCAAAGGCTTCGCAAGCCTCCATTTTGTCCTTTTAAACTAACAAGGAATTAATCTGTACATCTGATAGGGGTCGAACCTACAATCTTGCGCTCCGAAGGCGCTCGCTCTTCCAAATTGAGCTACAGATGTTATCTTTTCATTGAAACGCTTCCAACACAGCTTTCAATATCTCCCCCAATATTTTCACAGTCTATGTCTCCAACACAACTTAAAATGTCTCCACCAATGTCATTACATTTTAAATCTCCAACAATATTGGCATCCTTCAAAATGTTTCCATTTATTGTTGTGTCTCCCGCAACGTCAAGACTTACGATATCTCCTTCTACATCAATCTTTACGATTCCTTCCGCTTTGTCCATTATTTCTTTTCCATTCACAATTATTCTGTTGTTGGAAATAACAACGTTACTACTTCCAGAAAAAGATTTAATTATGTTATTAAAATTTAGTTTCATATTGATTGATTGGTGGACTCGAGAGGAATCGAACCTCCAATAAACAGATTAAAAGTCTGCTGCCTTAAGCCGTTTGGCTACGAATCCTTTACTTTGTGGACCTGAGAGGAATCGAACCTCCAAAATCTCCTCATTGCAAATGAGGCGCGATGACCGTTACGCTACAAGCCCTTATAGTTTTATTCCATCTTACTAACTCCTTTTTGTCAAGAACGTTGTGGAGATGGGTGGTATCGAACCACCGTCCAAATATTTTTTCTTTAAATTTTAAACAGGTTTAAGTTTTTGTTGTCTTTTTTCTTTTCTATACTCATGACAACTCAAGTATAGGTGCGTCCATCAGTTAATAAAATTATGCTGATAGATTTTGTTAGTCGTACTCATTGCATATTTGGAAATAAATTCCTCATCGCTTTGAGTAAGTGCATTAGATTTTGCATTTATCTTTTTAAGTTTAACGTCCTTGCGACGACCTGAAATTTAAAAGAGCTGATACTTGTCGAGCCTATTCGTCCCCTATAAATTTATAGTACCAAATTCATGTATATTTGTCAATCTTTATTATCTGGAAATCCAACTTGTGTTAAATATTTATTGAAAGATAATGATTTTTTTCGTCTATAAGATTCGCTCAATTCTCTCTCAGAAAATATCTTTGCCTTACGATCTGAAAAGAAAATAGGAACCTTACCATTCGGTCCGCACTTCGTTTTAGCAACAAATATTGATCCTTCAGGAGAAAGCTCAAACGTTTCAGGATTATTATCCTTTGGAGGGCGCGTGACTATGATTACCTCTGTTGAGTCTTGTTTAAATGCTCCAGAACCAGAAATATCATCCGCGGTTGGAACATAGTTTGCTTTTTGATTACTAGATCTCTTTCTTAAGTGTGCAATCATTATGATTGCTGTTTGGTTTTGTTTTGCAAGCCCTGCAAGTTTCTTTACAACATCAGATTGGTCTTGATATATATTTGCCTTGTCTTTGATGAAATATCCAATATGGTCAATAATGATGAGATCATAGCGTTTATTAGTCTCCTTGACAACCCTTATCATGTGGTCTGGCTCTGATATTTCCTCTTTTCCATAAACCTGAATATCGTATCCCTCAAAATCATAGTCTTCTTCAATTAAGTCAGAAAATTCTTTTTGTGATTTAACCGATGCAAGATAATCGATGACAGTATTTTCTGGCTCGAGCGCAAAATATAATACGCTCTTTTTTTGTTCTGCTATTTTTATTGCAAAATTACAAGCAAGACTAGTTTTTCCAACATTTGTATTTCCTGTAATGGTGTAAAGATGCCCAGGAATAAATCCTTTTATTAGCGCGTCTAAGTCTGGATAGCCTGTTTTGGGGGCAATCTTTTCAAGTTCTTTTTCGTCCATTCTTTCCCTCTTAATATCTAGTAAAGATTTTGGGGAAATATACTTATTTTTTTCATCACCCTGATCACTTGGCCGACGCTCTATTGAAGATTTTTGTGACCCATGTTTTATCGGGGAAGTTTTTGGATTGCTTTTTATGAAATTCATACAATCTTGAATCATTTTGTCCACTCTATGTGGTGAATGTGGTGGATCAAATTTACTTGCGGCTTCGCGAATGAATGATACGGCAATGTCCCATTCCTTTTCTGGAAATCGATTTAAAATAGAATTTGTGATCGTGCGCAAATTGTTGTGTTGAGTTCCAAGCGGAGCGTTTAAGTATTTATGAAGATCGTCCACTATTCTCTTATCACTGTTATTATTGTAGTAAGGCGCTAAGTCTGTTGTGCTAATTGTTGGAAGCAAGTCTAGTTTTTGTGTTTCTTCCCAAATATATGATCCTGTTTCTTTTGAATCTTTTTTGAATACTTTTGATGGTGGTAGCACTATAATCCCCCCATCTGATTTTATCTCAATATTTACACCCTGCTTAAATCCAGAAGTTTTAACGTCTTTAGAATATTTAAAAAAATGATGGCGTCCTCCATTTGCTGTTTTTGATCGGAGCTTGCTATTGAGGTGGAAAGACATTCCTCCAGCTTTGTATGAATCGACGTCTACCGCAACCACACCGCTAATTTCTCCAGTTATAAGTGCAATTCCCGTTGGTTTGCTTTCTTTAAACCAGTGATTGAATTCTTTATCTGTTGCGTGTCTAGACTGAAGTGGTTCCCATCCAGGAAGCCAATCAAAATCCTTATTCCAAGTCTCTACTCTGGTTGGACCTTTTGAAAAATCATACAAAGGAATAACGTTAAATCCCTTGCTACGATAGAATTCTGCCCACTCTAGAATTGTTATTGGCTTTTTCATAATATCCCCTGTTCTTTTGCTGACTGAATTAATAGACGACGAGCTCTTTTTTTCTCTGGATGTTCATCATCAATACACATTTTTTGAAATTCATTCATTTTTTGAATGTATCCTCGCGAAATTCCCATTTTGAGCCACCTCTGTAATGTTCGATAAACTGTTTTGTGTTTTTTGTATCTTTTTTGAAATTCACCAGAATCAATAAGATCCATAATTTCCGAATGTTTATCCCTGACATCTTGAATCCAGATATCTTCTTTTTTCGCAATTTCCCATAACTGTAGATCTGTACATGGTACGAGAGAACACTTAGAACAGTTACCACAATTGTCCGATAAACTACAACTGTTCTTGTTTTCCTGTTCTAGGGGGAGGACAGGAGTTTTTTTATTTTTTTTGGTTGTATTGTTATTATCATTATTATCATTATTGTTTATAGTGTCGCTTTTGTTTCGCTTTTGTTTCGCTTTTGTTTCGCCGATGGTGTCGCTTTTTGTGTCGCTTTTATATGTATCAAAATTCTGATATAGATCGTATTGAAGTACCGTTATTATCATTCCACGTGTCGCTTTTTGTGTCGCTATTTGTTTCGCCGATTTTAGCCATCTTATGCAGTGATCTATCTCAGAACTTGTTGCAGCAGTCTTTTCCTGTATCCATTCATATTTAAAAAATCCTTGTCCACGCTTGAATTGCTTATTATCTCCATGATTTACTTTATTTACGATATAAAACCATATCTTGAACCATTTATCAGGTTTTTTGTAAAAAATATCACTGTCTATTGTCTGTCTTGCCCAAATTGTTGCTCCATCATTTATTTTATTCATAGTTAGATTATTAATAACGCGCTAGGGGCAACTGCGACTCCCTAAGGTTTCTGACAGTTGCGGTGAGATCTGTGCTTGTGTTTTCACTATAGAATACGTCTATAGATAGCAAGCTCCCTCATCTTAAAAATTAGTCGCTCCCATCTTTCAGGGCATTCCCCAGCACACTATTAATAATGTTTTTAGTGTCGTTAATCAAGTTAATGTATGCTTTTATTATTTCTTTTCCATTTTCTTCAGATAGGGTATCAATAGGATATTTTTGATTAAGTTTGGAAAAGGAATAACTAATATTTGATATCCCTTGAAGTGAATTACGAAGTCTTAATATTTCTTGTGAAGTGTTTATGTTCATTGTTATATTCAAATTTTAAATTTTATCTCCACACATCATCTTCCTTTATCCATTCAATGTATATGAAAAAAATATAGTTGTCAAGAGTGTGTTTTTCTTTCTCAAAATCTTAAATTTTCCCCTTGCACTTTTGTAATTATTGAGGTACTATTTTTTACACAGGGTCTTTAGTGAAACGGTTATCACGGTGGCCTCCAAACCCGCCTTTCTTGGTTCGAATCCAGGGGGACCTGCTTAATTAAGTGTGTTTCTACAATATTAATATTTCTAGTTCTATTATGTCTGTTACTATTCAGGAGGTTCCTTTGTCGGTCAAAAATGCATTTCAAGAGTCGTCTCAGTATTTTAAAACACCCTTACAGTTGTTCCAATTTTTTGATAAATATTCACGATTCAATAGTGAAAAACAAAGAAGAGAAACATGGGTTGAAACGGTGGATAGATCTGTAAATTATTTAAAGGAATTAAGTAAAAATCTTTTATCTGATGAAGTTTATAACAGAATAAAAACCGCAATTTTAGAAATGAAAGCCGCACCCTCTATGAGACTTCTCGCAATGGCTGGACCAGCAGCGCGAAGACAAAATGCCTGTATTTATAATTGTAGTTATGCCCCGATAGATTCTATTGACTCTTTTGTTGAAGAATTAATTATCGCAATGTCTGGTACTGGAGTTGGATATTCTGTAGAAAAAAAATATGTTGGTAAATTCCCAAAAATTAAAAAACAAATAGGACTCAATGGACACACTCCAACCCATATTGTAGAGGATTCAACAGAAGGTTGGGCCGCGGCATTTAAGCTTGGATTAAAAGCATGGTTTGATGGTCGAGATTTCAAATTTGATTATTCAGAAATCAGAGAGGCAGGTGTGCCGCTAAAGATTAAGGGCGGAAGAGCTTCTGGGCCAGATCCTCTAAAAAAATTGTTAGATAAAACCAAAGAAATAATTTTGAAAAGACAAGGTAAAAAACTTAGACCAATTGATGCTCATGATATTTGTTGTTTTATTGGTGAAGCTATTGTTTCAGGTGGCGTGAGAAGAACCGCATTGATTTCCATTTTTGATATAGACGACAAGGAGATGAGAGATTCTAAAAACGGAGATAATCTTGTCGGGAACGAGCAAAGATGGATGGCAAATAATTCCGCAGTATGGGAAAGAGAACCAACAAAAGAACAGGTTTATTCTCAAATGACCGAAATGGTAGATGGACAACGAGGAGAGCCTGGAATTTTCAGTCGTCACAATGCCAATATAATTAAGCCAGAGAGAAGAAAAGAAAGTTCCTACGGCACTAATCCGTGCGGAGAAATTAATTTGAGACCATATGAATTTTGTAACCTCACCACAGCAATCGTGCGACCAGAAGATACACTAGAAACATTGAAAGAAAAAATAGAAGTTGCAACGATAATTGGAACAATTCAATCCAGTGCAACGTATTTTCCAGGGCTTCGGGATGTGTGGAAAAAAAACTGCGAAGAAGAACGATTGCTGGGAGTAGACATAAATGGATGGCTGGACACTCCTCTGCTTCGTCCAAGTAATAAAGATTTAGAACAAAATCTTTTAGAGTTGAAAAAATATGCAATAGAAGTAAACAAAAAATATTCAAAAATATTAGGAATAAATCAATCTGTATCTGTGACATGTGTCAAGCCATCTGGGAATTCATCCCAACTTTTCGATTGTTCTTCTGGAATGCACCCAAGACATTATAAATATTATATTAGAAACGTAAGAGTACAGGCTGAATCACCCATTAAAAAACTACTTGAAAGCGTAGGTGTTCCGATGGATCCAGAAAATGGACAATCTGCTGAAAATGCAAATACTTGGGTTATTCATTTTCCCGTGAAAGCCCCAGATACGGCAATTATAAAAGATCAAATGTCGGCAATAGAACAATGCGAATATTGGAAAACAATTAAACTAAATTGGACAGAGCACAATCCGAGCATCACAATATCCTACAAAGAAGATGAAGTTCCCGAGCTTATTAAATGGGTTTGGGAAAATAGAAAATATGTTGGCGGGATGTCCTTTCTTCCAGTAGATAATGCAAAATACCAACAGATGCCATACGAAAAGATTTCTAAAGAAGAATATGAAAAATATACACTCCTTTTCCCTCAGATTGACTTTAGTCTTCTCTATCAACTTGAGAAAGAAGATTACACTACTGCAAGTGGAGAAATGGCGTGTGCTTCAGGAGTTTGTTCTCTTGATGAAATGATGGCAAGCTACACAGCTCAATCTCTCGGACTCATATAGTTTTTGCCCTTGACAATTTATGAGAACTATAATACACTGTATTTCAACATGGAAAATCAAGGAAAAATAATAATAACACTGGCATCAACCGAAAAGGAATACGAATATGATAGACTTGATGTTACCTTTGATTCAAGTGATGAAGAAATTTTAAAAGCAGTTTCTCCAGTCATTCTTGAAGAAGAGGGATTTGACATAAACGAAGAACAAGAAGATGGATATTTTACTATTAAAAGAGTAGAGGATTCAAAAAATATTTATATTTTCCCGAAGAGTACTGCGGGAATATAAAGCACTTTAATAATTTTTGACAGCGGGAGTAGTTAAGTCAGCTAAAAACACTGAATTTACTACTCGGACGTATAGACGTCCTTAATCTAAGTTCATACAAGCAATTGGTATAACGATAGTCTCATTCACTATTAACCTTGGTTCGAATCCAAGCTCCCGCACATTATAAAAGTACTTTGACATCTGGGTAATGATCGATTGACAAATAGTCCCCCTTATAATATAATACTTTGTATGAAGGGGATAATCAATCAAAAACAAGAACAACTTAAGATAAACCCGTCAACGGCCAGTGGTCAACTGAGGCAGAAAATAATGTTTATGTTGGTACAAAAAAGTGGTTTAGATGTGTGTTACAGATGTAATCAAAAAATATCAGAAGTAAAAGATTTTAGCATAGATCACAAAGTGGATTGGTTATATAGTTCTGATCCTGTTTTTTTATTTTTTGATGTTAATAACAATATAGTGTTTAGTCATAAAAAATGTAATTATGCCAAAAGTGGACCGTCTCGCGTATTAAATAATAAATATGGATACAAGGGCATATATTTATCTCAAGACGAAAAAAGATCCAAGCCTTGGTATACTTGTATAAGTGTTAAAAATAAAATTATTAAAGGAAAGCATTTTTCCACAAAAGAAGGTGCAGCACGCGAATATGACAGATTAGCTCTTTTACATCGAGGATCTTTAGCCGTTACTAATCAAATGTTAGGATTATTAAAATAATTTTCAATTTATTGATAACTTTTTACCAATAAATCAAAGGTTATTCTATAAAAGATCGTTTACAAATAGATTTATCTTATTTCATTAGAGTACAAAAAAGCGCACTTTAATGAAATCATTTGCAAGCCCGAGTAGCTCAACGGTAGAGCATCATGCACTCAGTATTAGCCACTCGGATGTATAGACGTCCTCCAAGTTATTACATACAAGCAACACCATTTTAAAGTGAAGGTTCTGGATTCGATTTCCAGCTCGGGCGCAATGAACACTAAACTGGAGCACACAAAACTAGAAGATATCAATCTCTACAAAGTGGGCAATGAAATTAATCTAGTAGGCACTATCTGGCGTGGAAGAGAAGAGTCTTTTTTGGCTTTTTTTCCTGATAATAATGAGGATGATCTTAATAATCTAACTGTCCTTGATATGGATTTAGATGATTGGAAAAAGATGATCCGACAAACAGATTTATTAGAAACTGAAATTTTACAAAAAGGTCCAGAAGGAATAACTAAGGCAATCATTCGAAAGTCCCAGCGGCAAATAGACGGTCAAATGCAGTGGGCTTGTTTCAAGGATGCGAATTATCATTGTCAGTATTGCTATCGGGATGGAATTCCTTTAACTCTTGATCACATCGATATTTGGGAGGATGGCGGGGCAACAATTCTAGAAAACTTACTTACCGCATGTAGTAAGTGCAACAAACTAAGAGGTAGTCTTTATTATAGTGATTGGATTAATTCATCTACATATAAAAATAGAAGTAAAAATATTTCCGATCAGGTAAGAAATGCAAACAATAATATAGTAAACAGTTTAGAAGATTTAAAAAGTAAACGAGTTATAAATATCCGAAGTCGCTAGGTATGGGGACGACGTGTGGTGGTAATTATTGTGATTAGTAATTACCATCCATACATAGCGATTTCGAAAAAAATATATATGTCAAAAAAAGAAACACTTCCATTTTTACCATCAGAAGAAAGACTAAAAGCATATCAATTATTAGTAGATGGCTGTCATCATCTTTATTCTAAAAACAAACTTCAAATTGAAAAGGCTCTTCCTGTTGTTAAGGAATTAATACGACTCGGGCAGGTAGATCCATATTTTCTTGCACATCTCACATCATATATAGCTAAAAAGACAAAATCAAAAGATTTAAAGGTTGTATCAGCTTTTGCTTCATCGCTGTCTGCTGCAAACGGTACACCATTTTCTCCAGGATCTGAATTCAAAAAACCAAATCTCAGATATATTGGCTCATCCGCTCTTCATTTACTTGATCCAAAAAATGCTCTTCGAGTATTAGATTTTGCTAAACTTAAATTTGGAGTTGAAGGATACTATAACGAAGCTAGTCATTTTACACGTGCTCTAAAACTTGCCTTCAAAAAATATGTTTGGTATAGAGAAAATAATCCTTTTATTCTAGAGGGAATTGTAAAATCTGGAATGAAGGAAATACACAAAAATATCTATAGAGGTTTAAGAATGACCCCATCAGATCAAGCCGCTGGAATCCTTAGATGGGAACAGGTTGGTCGAAAAATAGAGCTAAAAGAGTCTCAATTTGACTTTACTGGTTTAACCGATATAGAAGTTGCGGAAAAAATACGAAAAGAAAACCTACCGATTCTTCCTGTTTTGGGGTCTCTTAGAGAAAAAATGACACCTGTTATTGCAGTCGCTATTCTCGAGCAGGCAGAAGGGAATCAGGTAGTTATTTTGAGAAAAACCTTTGAAGATCTTGGACTTTTAAAAAACAAAGAAGTTATGGCACTATTTAAAGAGAAAATATCAGGAGCCAAAACCGCACTAGATAGAGTTGACACCCTTACTAAGACCGCATCAAAAGAAGTGGCGGGTGTAATGAAAGAAGCAAAAGCACAAAGTAGAAAAGAAGAGCTTGGTGACATTGGGAAAATTTTTCTCCACCTTGATGATTCTGGTTCGATGCAGGGAGTTCGAGAAATTGCAATAGAAAAAGGGGCAATATTTGCAGAATGTATAACAAATCCAGAAGATAATTTCAAATGGGGTATGTTTGGATCAAGCGGACAAGAACTTGCAATTCCTACAAAATTTGAAAAAGATGCATTTGCACAAGTATTATTTGGTGCCCGTGATGGCGGATCTACAAACTGTTTTGCTCTTTATCCCCTTGCTCGCGAGTATGGATCTGACGTAGATATATTTGTAACCGATCAAGGACACACGGATGGAAATCTTGCCTCAAAAATCAAAAGATACCATGAGGTAAAAAATTTTCCAAAGCCACGCGCGTGTGTTATTATAAACGTTGGTTCATCAGAATGGGGTATAGAAGACATAGTTCAAAAAGCTTATGAAGACAATGGAATACCAGTTGTTGTTATGAAGCCAGAAGCATTAACCGAATCTGCACTTGTTGTGAGCGCAATAAAACAGGCTCTCGTTGGGCCATTAGCTATTGTAGATGAAATTATGGGAACAGAACTTCTTAAGTTGCCAGATTATTATATGTTAGTAAAAGCAAGTTGACAAAGTAGATTTAGTTTGATTACCTGATAGATATATGGTAATCAAACCTACAAAAAATGCTGTTGGACAAGCAGGAGTATATCGGGTTATGTCTGAACTTCTGTTAAGGGGGCACAATCCTGCAATTTTTGCTTATGATGATGGAGTAGATATTTTACTTGAAAATGGCAAAACCGTTCAAGTAAAAACTTCTAATAAAGCAACTAAGAGAAAAGATGTTTATTATTTTCAGATGGATTCTTATATGAAGTTGCTGAAAAACATCTCTGAGGGAAAATTTACAGGTCAGTATCGCCTACCAGATTTTTTTATTTTTTGGGGAATTGATGATTCTGAATGTATCATCTTACCAAAAGAACAGCTGCCTAACAAAGTTCATATTTCAATTTCTCTTAATCCAAAAAGAAAAGGAATGGGGGCAAGAAAAAACAGAAATCCACTTTTAGAATTTAAAAATAAATGGGAGTTATTAAATTAATTTTATAATTATGTCAACAAATATTGCCCCTTATGCAGGTAACACTCAGGGGCCATGGGTAAAAGGACAAAATGGACTGGTAGAAACTAGACCAAAATGGAGCGAAATGGAAGTTAATGAAAAATTTCAGGCTTTAATAGAAAGCATGTATCAACTCAGACAAAAAATAAATATAATAAATAGATCTGTTCAACCATTGAAAACCCATACCCATGATGAGGGTGGTAATCCTGTTAATGTTTATAGGGTTGATGACGTGCAAAATGAAATGAATAATGAATTTTCCATTTTGTTAGATTCTTTAGATATGAGTTCTCCAAAAGAGGAGGATGCGTGATAGATTTTAAAGAATTTACGTCTAAAAAAGATAAAATTTTTCCAATAATAAATCAACGAGGGATAATAGATGGAAGAAAAATTAAACATAATGTTGAAAATGGTTGGTATCTATTTGAGATTTCATCAAAAATAAAGAAAATTCGATCAGCAACTCCCCTAGAAATTGAAAAAACTATTAATAAAAGTAATTTTCCCCGATTTACTGGATATCCAATAGGGACAGAAGTTATCCCTAATAATTTTGAAATAATTAAAAGGTTAGGAGAACAGGAAACAGTAACTGTGCAATTTCTAAATGAAAATTTATTCTCATTTATTTCTTTTATAAAATGGGAAGATGGAAATTATTATTATCACGACACTGTTTCATCACCAAAAATTCTAAAAGAGTTAAGGGGATATTATGACGAGAATAAATCATTGTCTGGGTTGCAGGGAATTACTCCCGAACTTAGATATTACTTTTTGCTCCTTCAGTTGCAAAAAGGATTTTTACAAGCTTTTAAACCAATTAGAGACGGCTATGTCATCTCGAAAGATAGAGAAGTCGCGCTTCAAAAACTCATCAAGTTGGAAGTGGGAGATATCATCCGCAGTTCTATCATCTCGGCGGGTGGGAAGTTTTTACGGCATCACCTCGTAGGAGAAAATTATTTAGTTGAGTGGAAGATCGGAGGACAATTGGTAAAAAGTGTGATTAAGAAAGATTTACGACTAATAAATGCTGGATTTTGTCTGTCTGGGTATGACAAAGATCATAGTCTAAACTCTATTGTAAATTTAGCAAAACTATTTCAAGAGGACGAACCATTATATATTACTCGAGAATAATACTTGATAATTATAGAAAAGTATAGTATAGTATAAATATGATATTTATAAAAGAATCTGGGGCAATTATTTCTCCTCAAGATAAACTACTTGCTCTTATTGAAGGATTTCCAGGGCACGTCGATTTCCCTGAAGAACTTATTTGGAGTCTGCATAAATTAAGTCCAGGAATAGTATACAAACTTGCACACGTACACCCAGACGGAATGACAGGACTTAGCAATCGCGATATAAAAACAATGAAAACTTGGGCGTTTGCGCTCTATCCCTTTCCCATAGTGATGAGTACTATATCGCAAGCTGACGAAGGGTTTATTGAAAAAGAATACATTGGAATGATAGAGCCAAAAGAATTATGGAAGAGGAGTGAGCGGAAAGAAAGAAAATTTGAAGTATTACCATTCAATAATCGTTTTCCTTGGTGCCTACCCAAGGATTGGGACGACCTTCTTATTAATATTTCTTACCAACAGAAATAAAATGGACAATACACAACCCGTTTCAATAGAGGATCTGAAGAATATACTAGAGTCGGTATTTAAAACAGACATTGTTCCATTTCTCTGGGGACCTCCTGGTGTTGGAAAATCTTCAGCCGTAAGACAAATATGTGAAAAGAATGATTGGGATATAATCGATTTGCGCCTATCACTTTTAAATCCAGTCGATCTACGCGGTCTCCCAATGCTTGATAAAAAAAAGGAATTAGCCAGATGGCTATCTCCGTCATTTTTACCATCTCCATCTTCTAAAAGAACTGGTGTTTTGTTTCTCGATGAAATAAACCTTGCTCCCCAGATGGTTCAAGCCGCAGCCTACCAGCTTATTTTAGATAAAAGATTAGGAGAATATACATTTCCAAAACATTGGAAAATAATTGCAGCAGGCAATCGAGAAATAGATCAGGCAAACGTATATAGAATTTCTGCTCCGCTTGCAAATAGATTTATTCATTTCACAGTTGATAAGGATTTTGATACATGGGCCATATGGGCAAAAAAGAATAATATTCGACCAGAGGTTATGAATTTTTTGTTTTCAAGACCAAAACTTCTTCTCGATATGCCAAGGGAAAAAGAAAAATCATTCCCATCGCCCAGATCTTGGGAGTTTTTATCTGAACTATTAAATGCACATGGATACAAAAATGGAACAAAAATAACATTCTATTTAGAAAAAATAATACAAGGAACAATCGGTATGGGCACAGCAAAAGAATTTATAAATTATCTTGAAAAATATAATATCCAAAGAGTTGATCAAATAGTAACAACTTTTTTAGATACTGGGAAATTAAGTCTGCCATCTGGCCAAGCCATGAGACTTGCTACCATAACTGCGATATTTACACATCTGAAAAAAAACATAGTATCGGATAAAATTAGGGATACATTTTCCGACGCCTTGACAGAGGAGGAAAGAGAGGCGATGGTGGAATTTATAGAAGAGAATAAAAAAAGAATAGCAGAGAAGTTTGGCGAAACCTCTGTAATCACTGGCCCTTATGGCTATGGTGGAGGAGGTGGAAATGGAAACACCAATAGATAGATTTAAAAGAATAAGAGAAGTAATGACAGATCGGGAACCCTTCCTCTCTTCTCTCGTATATAAACTAGATTTAAAAGAAAGCTCTGAGACTAGCACATTATGTACTGATGGTAAAACTATTTTGTTCAACCATAAATTTACAGACACATTAAGTGATGAAGAACTGTGTGGCGTTTTCTTTCATGAAGTACTTCACTGCGCGATGAATCATTTATGGAGAATAGGAAAAAGAGATTTTAGTAAATGGAATATTGCGACAGATTATGCGATAAATACAACCGTCGTTGAAACATTTCCTCTTCCAAAGGGTTCTCTTTTAAATAAAAAATATAAGGGAATGTCGGCTGAACAAATATACGACAGACTTCCGAAAAATAGTGGCAAGGAAAAGGGAGGAAAGGGCAAAGATGAAAAATCTGATGAAAAAGGAGACGGAGAACAGTCGTGGTGTGAAAAAGACCCATGGGAAGGTCAGAGTAAAAAAGAAACAAATATTCTTAAAAAAATATTTGGAAAGAAAAAACAAATGAGCCCAAAAGAAAAAAGTAATGTCGAGGAGAGTTGGGAGCGCGCATTTGAAGAAGTTATATCAAAACATTATGGAAACCTTCCTTCAAATCTACAAAGAATAATTAGAGATTCTCACTATATTCCCTCATTGGACTGGAATAGTATTATTTCTTCAATACTTTCAGAAGATGTAAATGATTATTCTTTTTACCAACCAGACAGGCGATTTTTAGATGGAGACTTTTTATTTCCTGGAACATATTCTGTTGATAATTTAAAAGATGTTGTATTTGCATATGATACGTCGGGATCGATTCAAGATGAATATTTGAAATCTTTTTATCAAGAAACGCTCAACCTTTTAAATGGATTTCCAAACTTGAGAGGTTGGTCTGTCGTGTGTGATAGTCAAATACATGAATTCCAAGAGATAGATAGCACCATGTCTTTTGAAGATATGAAATTTAATGGTGGTGGGGGTACTGCATTTGAGCCTGTTTTTGATGAAATTGAGTCTAGAAGAGTACATCCAAGGGCTTTATTCTATTTTACCGATACTGATGGAAGTTTTCCAGATGAAGCTCCGTCATATCCTGTTTTCTGGTTAGTACATTCTGGTATTACCACACAAAAACCCGAATACAGTGTTCCATTTGGGGAAGTTATTCCTTTTATGAATAAAAGCTGATTGACAAATTTATTATAATTTGGTATATTATATATAATATGAATCAATTTTGTCGAATTAGCATAATACTATTCACACTTTTAATATGAACCAAAATAAAACATACGCACGACAATTGGATATTGTTAGGCCAGATGAATTAGAGTTTCCGATTTGGGTTATAGGAGCTGGCGGAATTGGAAGTTGGACCACATTAGCACTCACAAAGATGGGCTGCCAAGATATCACGGTATTTGATTTTGACACTGTAGAAGAAAAAAATACTCCTGCGCAATATTATTCTCCAGAAGACATGGGAAAATTTAAAGTAGACGCCTTAAAAGATAAAATTCTAAAAGAAACAGGATTTTCTATAAAAACAATAAAAAACAAATTTTATGATGAAATACCAGAAGAATATGCAAAAATTATTATTTGTGGTGTTGATTCTATAGAAGAAAGAAGAAAAGTTTGGGAAACCTTCATGAAAGACATTCCTTTTAAGTTTGATTTATACATAGACGTAAGAATGGCTGGCGATCTTATTCGGATACTTCTTGCTAGTCCTTTAAGCTCTCATTCGATCCATAACTACATAAAGACACTCGACCCCAATAAAAAACCCTATCAGGCTCCCTGTACCGAAAGATCAGTGGTATACAATGTTTTTATGTGTGGGGGATTGGTGGCAAATCTTGTTAAAAAATATGCAAAAAAGGAAGAGATTCCTTTTAATATAAATTTAGATATAAAAAATGTTAAATTTTTTTAAAAAGAAAACAAAATTGAAAGGGGGTGAAAATAATATGGGTAAAAAGAAAGCAGGAGACATTATGGTTAAAGTTGGTCGTGCAGGATCCAAAGCAGAAGACTATTCTCTAAACGGAGATAGAACTGTTATGGCAGCAATCAAAGCGGCTGGTTTTTCCAAAAAAGAATCAGAAATCGTCAATGTAAACGGAGAAGAAGTCGATGATATGTATACAGATCTCGAAGAAGGAGATCGCGTAATTTTAGTAAAAAACATTGAAGGTGGAGGAAAATAAAAATGGCATCATTTATACCGCCAATGCCTGAACTAACTTTAGGGGTCGACTTGGCAACGTCAAGTGAGCCAGGCACAACCTCATTGTGGTCTGGCTCTATTGGCAAAAAAACAACAAAACGAAAATCAAAAAAAATAGAAGGAGTAGCGGAAACTGTGGCTCATTTTGCAAAAGAAAAAGCTAAATTTATTGGTGAAAAGCTAAAAATCAAAAAGGAAGAAGAAGAACAAATGGTAAAAACTATGGAAGAAAAGGCAAAGAAATTACGAATAGTCACCCAAAATAAGACAAACTTGGAAGAAAAGTTTAATATTCTTACTCAAACTAAAAGAGCAGAACTTGTTGCTTCTTATCGTCGAGTTATAACTAAGCTTAAAAAATATCCACTTATTGATAAGTTTTCCGTAGATTCTTATAAGAGGGTTATTATAACCACCACTCCATTAACAGTAGTAAAGGATGGATGGGACAAACCAAAAGAAATAGGAAGATATCAAATACGAATTGATTTTTCTGAAAATTCATATCACGAAGCTATTCAGATTTTAAATATTGACCAACGCTTTGGAGACTACGACAGCCCAACAATTTTAAGAACAAAACCCTGTTGGGGGAACATTGGACAAGACATTGAAAATGAATTTTCTTCTCAAGATCTTTATGAGCTCATAATCGATTTAATTGATTATATTAAAAGTCCAGAAACAAGGGCTGGATATTTAGGAAAAGATGGTGATAAAGAACTTGGGTGGGAACAATTTTTAGAAAATGCAAAAAAAACAAAGAAAGGCTATAATTTTGAGAAACACGACCAATTAAACAAGCTTGATAGGATAAGTGGAGTGCCAGAAGAATTGGCAAGGCAGATGCAGGACCTTGTAGTCTCTGATGGTTCTACTGCAACTAGTACATCCGAATATTTGACATATGATGAGAGCTCCGTTGGTTTAATAAACTCTCAATCTTCGGCAATGTCGACTGAAGAAATAAGAAGATATTATGGAGGAGCAACAAGTAGCTCCTTAGATCAAGAAGTTGATAGGGATTTTCTAGAAGTTCTTTACAGAGTTGGTTTAAAATCTAGGGCAGCATATTACTTTTTAGATTTAATAAAACAAGAAATGAGTGGCCTCCCCCAAACAGGAGAGCGCGGCTCAGATTGGAAAGCCGTCGACATAGAGATCAGATCAAGAGGAGATCATCAGTTTATGATTTATGTAAGTTTTGAACTAAGAAATGGGATACCAATGATGATGACAGAGAGGGCGGACTCAGTTATGGATCAAGGCAGAATTGTCTCACGTTTTTTTGCCAATGAACAAGATTTCGAAAGGGGTATGATTTCAAGGTTGTTGACTCGAGGAAATATTTTTAGAATAACTTGTGAATATCCAACATTTGGGCGAAGCAGAGCGCGAGACAGAATATCAGAGCAAAGTATGACTGCTGAAAATGTACTACGAGGTTTGCAACAAGTAGAAAGCCAGCAGGAATATAGTCGAAGATTAACAGAACAGCAAAGTTAACTGAATGATACATTTAGACCTACGTTTTAAATTTAAATATTATGAAAATTATATTTCCAGTAAAGGTTTATCAAAAAATGCGGGCATATGTTAATGGAATTAAGTACGAAATCAGTGGACTTGGAAAAATTCAAAGAGTTGATGATGTTATTTTAGTACAGGATGTGAAAATTTTTCGTCAACGAGTTACCAGAACAGAAACAGTATTGGATCGAAGAGAGCTCGGAAAATTTTATGACGATATTCTTGTCGAGGGTGGAGATTTGGCCGACTGGAAGTTATGGTGGCATTCCCACGCCGATATGGATGTTTTTTTTAGCTCTGTAGATCTAAATACGATTAGTGATTTTGACAACGAAACAGATCGCAGTAATTGGATGCTTTCTATTGTTACAAATAAAAAAGAAGAACTACTAGCACAAGTTGATATATATTCTCCTATTCGGTGTACTATTCCAAATATTCCATGGGAAATTTCATACGAAGACAGAGAAGTAAAGCTTGCCGCAATAGACGAAATAACTGAAAAAGTTCAGATTGGCGAAGCACCACATCAAAATAAAAAAAATAGTATTATTTTCAAAAAAAAACATACTGAAATTCCAAGAAATTATAATAATTTTAATACCAGTGAAATATATAACGAGAATGGAGAATTACTATGAATATACTAATCGCTGGAATTGGTGCCATAGGCTCTAATTTGACCGCTAGGCTCGTTTCAGATCTAAGAGGTCATATTATAACTGTTTTAGACCGAGACACGGTAGAAGAGCGAAATACAGTGGCTGGCACACAATTCTATATGCCCAGTCAAGTTGGATTGTCAAAAATTGAGGCTCTCCAGTTTAATATTTATAAACAGTTTCAAAAAGAGATTGAAATATTGAGTGTTAATATCAACAAAACTTTCTACAGTGCAGGTTCATATGGTTTAATAATAGATTGCTTTGATAATTATAATGCTCGGTCTGCTTTACAAAAAATAGCAATTCAGGAAAAAATTGAACTATTGCATATGGGTTTTTCAGATACATTTACATTTGCTATTGAATGGGCTGAAAATTATACTGTCCCGTCTGATATTACGTCAGGGTTTGATATTTGTGAAATGCAAGGCGCATCGTCTTTTGTTAATATGGTAGCGTCAATTGGAGGATCAGTAGTCCAAGAATTTTTGACAAATAAAAGTAAAATTAACATAGTTGGAAACAGGCTTTCATTTAAAAGAATAGCTTAGTTATTGACAAATATATATAAAATTGATATAATAACGACAATTATATAAATTAGTTAAAAAATTATAAATTAATATAAATTTTTTATGGCAACATTAGGAGAATCAAATTCCAACATTGTTTATCTTTCAGTGGTAAATGGATATCTTGCACAACGAGTGAAAAAAGATGTAGAGAAGGCTGTAGAGCGAACGCTAAAAAGTGGAAAAGTCATTTATGAAAGACTTTATAATCACACATCGGGAATTATTACCAAAATAGAGCTCAGATCAAATGAGTTTGATGGGAAAACATTCAAAAGTATGAATGTTACTCTAGATGATGAAGTACAAGTTCAATTTAATGGAGGACTTGATAATCCACAAAATAAAGACATTATTAATACACTTTTATCTCCAGGTTGTAATATCGCAGAAAAGCTTACCTTCATTGCAAACAAAGATGAAGATGGATATTCTCGCGTATTTATTCTTCAAGATGGGAAGGGAATCAAGAGATTTTCTAATAAAGCAAATCCAAATGGAGTTCCACAACCAGTTCAAAAAGAAAAGCAGGGCGAAAAAGTATGGGACTGGACAGATCAAGATGAATGGTATTTCAATGAGTTTAAAAAGTTGGCGAAAAAAATAGAACAAAATGAGCCAAATAAAGAACTCGATGGAAGTGCCGCCAATCAACAGCAAAGCAATTCAAGTGAAGAGAGCAAGGACAATAGCAGTGCTGATGGGTTAGATGATTTTCCTGATAGAAAAGGACCCATTGAAAAAAAGAAAGATAAAAAAGAAGACGAGGATGAAGATATCAACAATGATGATATTCCATTTTGACACCATTTTAGACTTGACAACCGTTCTAGTTCTGTGTATAGTTGATAAATGAAAAAAAAATGTTGTAAATGTGGTGTTATGAAGGAGATAGATGAATTTTATAAACATAATCAAATGGCTGATGGATTTCTGAACAAATGTAAATTATGTACTAAGGCTGATGTTAATAAAAATTATCGAAATAATAGAGAGCATTATGTAGAATATGAAAAAGAGCGTTGGAAAAGACCAGAACGTAGAAAAATGGCTTTAGAGTATCAGAGAAAAAGAAGGGGAAAAAATAAGGGTAAAGCTCGGTGTAGATATGCAGTATCTAATGCTTTAAGAGATGGCAGGTTAAAAAAATTACTATGTGAAATTTGTGGAGATGAAAATGTAGAGGCTCATCATCCAGATTATAGAAGTCCATTAAAAGTTAAATGGTTTTGTAGAAAGCATCACTTAGAAATTGAGGGAAAAATCCCCTTTCTAAAATTAAAATTTATTCCCGTTAAGGGGAGGTGAAAACATATGAGAGTATTTCCGTACATTACTGTTGGATTAATCCTACAGGAAATTTGGGACATTTATAACAAAAAGCTACCAGAAGATAGAATGTGGAAGATGAATAAACATGGGGTAAAAACTAAACGTTTACCAGTCACGCGTCCGACATTCTACAGAAAAGAAGCTAAATTAAATTTTCCAGGCCGACCAGAAAATATTTCTGGAGAAGAAAAGAAAAAAACTTGGAGAAAATATTCAAGAGAAGAAGCAAACCTAATCATTGAACTGCTTGAAAAAGATGATAAATATTTTGGAGCAGAGACAGTAATCGCCTAAAATCTACCCACCACTATTAAGTTTCACGTCATCCCCATTATAATATGCAAGACTGACCTCTTGCGTATATTAAATTAGTGTGCTAGCTTGATATTAGTAAGGATGTCATTATCACTAAAATTTACAATGATTTCTTACTTTCTGCATCATGGAGAGAAAATGTCTTCAATGTGATGGCGAGCTTATCAAGAGAAAGTTTGAAAGCAAGAAACGATTTAGTAAGAAAAAATTCTGTTCTACAAAATGCTCAAGAGCATATTTAAAAGCTAACAAAATGGGCTGGTGGGCACCAGAAAATAAGAGGGATAATATGCCAGAGGATTACTCATGGCTATAAACCCCAACATTCTGCTTCCATCTAAAATCAACCACGCTAGTGGAGCTTCTTCTCATAATAAAAACGTAATTACAATCCCCGATTATAGAGCAAAATCAAGAAATAGAACAGTGACAGCTCACTGGAGAACATATCAAAAATATAGAGATGAAATAGCAGATCTCATACAAGCATATGCAAAAAATAGAGAAGACATATCATTCGCCACTGTGATAATAGAAGCATACTACAAGGGAAAACGATCAATTGATACTAGTAATCTTGATGATAAAATGATAGTAGATGGACTCATGAAGGTGGGAATATTGAAAAACGACACAGCTCTTGAAAATCCAGAAGTTATAAAAAGAGTATACCCGAGTTCAGGTCATGATTCGCTCGTCATATCTATTATAAAGAACAAATTAAGACTATGATATAATTTATGTCAGACTAGGGTTGGTACTTCCTTATTTTCACATACTACATGTGAGTGTTTTGGTTAGTGTTCACCCAACCCTAGTCTTTTTTTATAAAATGCAAAAAATCTTCCTTAAATAGTACGACTATCTCTTTATCTTGAATTTGTACTGATAAAAATGGGAAAGTTATATTTTCATCACTCCAGAAGAAGGGGGTAATAAAGATAAAATTAATGAAAAGATTATTCTATCAACTCTGTCTGCTTAAGTAGTTTTAAAAAATCACCCTTTTCCATTATTATTAATTCAACGTCTTTAATTAAAATAGACATTAAAGGAATGCGGTATGAAAAAAGTGCTTCGTCCGAAATTTTCTGCCATTTTTCAAGCGAAACAGAATATGATTTCTTATCTGTTTGCTTTACCTCGATTAAAAAATCTATCGTCTTCACATCTCCAGGATTTGCCCATGAATTTCCACTTCCCTTTACCATTTGCCCGCCAAAATCCCTACTATCTTTTTTTTCCTTCTTTTTCCAGGCGGTTCCTGTATTAGTAAACTTCTTCTTTTTTTTCATGAATTGATTCGTAGAGTTCAGCAGCTTGATCGGCAATCATTAATAGCTTGACAATTGGATATCTTTCAGTAGCAGATTTAAACGGAGATCCATTTGGATAAAAGAAGTGTAATGAAACATCCCAGGCTCCCATATGCCACCTTATGGCCGACATCTCTTCTATGGTCAATTCTACATAGCGAGATGCGATGATAACAGACTTTTCTCCGTGACCAAGTGGCCACTCTTCTTCAACTTTCCATATTTTCATTTTTCTCCATTGATTAGATTGATCCTTCCATTCTTTATCCCATGCCGTTCCCTTGATGTAGTATTTTGTTTTACAAATATCGTGAAGTAAGGAAGCAATTATAATTTCGTTTTCAGGAAGATCTAATTTGAGGACTTTATTATTATGTATTGCATATTTGTAAACATTTAAAGAATGTTTGACAAGTCCGCCAGCGTAGTTTGAATGATACTTAGCAGATGCTGGATCATCCTTCATATCGACAGACTCGAGATATTTGATTAGATTGTCTATACCCTCTCGTCCAGTTTTTTTCAGAAGTTCGCAGTATTCGATCCAATTCTTATCTATATCTGTCATACTACATTATACAATATAATTATTCTTCTATATGTCCGTCTTCGTAAAAGAACTTAAAGCTTCCTGTCCTGAAGGGAATTGCAGTTTTATTCTTTGTTACATTAAAGGCAACAACTTGTCCTATGACTGGTTTAGTTTTTTTATCTTCAAAGAATATCTTATCCGCCTTTTTTACTTCAACTCGAATCGAAGCATAGTGGGCAAGTGATCTTCCACCCGTTGTTGTGGTTGGCGGTCCGTACATTGTGAGTGTTGATCGTAGTTGGTTTATAAAGATAATAAGAGTATCTTTATTCAATGCGTTTATTTTTGCCAATGCTTTAGACATAAGTCGCGCCTTTGGAGCCATGAATGCCTTTTCAAGACCTTCGTCCATTTCCCCCTGAGTAATCATTGCCGCAACAGAATCTATTACAATAACTCCAGGTTCTGCGGCAAGCAAAGAACAGACTGTTTCTAAAGTACTTTCTCCAATAGAAGACTGCATAATAATAAGATCATCCATATTCACTCCTAGTTTTGTAGCAAAAGCAGGATCAAAAGAATCTTCTACATCAATATACACGCACTCTCTTTTTTTCTTTTGAGCGCTTGCAATAATTAAAAGAGATATAAGGCTCTTTCCTCCAGAAGGGACACCATATAGCTCTACAATTCTTCTTGTAGGATATCCGCCACCAATAGCATCATCCATTTTTTTGATGCCAGAAGAGAATCTTTCTGTTTTGATACTTGACATATCCTTCATAGTTCCGATTATATTGGATCCAAACTTTTTGTTAATTTCAGCAGCAATACGCTTTAATGAAGGTTTTTTATTGGAGATTTCTATCTTTTTTTTAGATTTTGCCATATATTTCTATAACATTTGTGTGTTATTAGTTTATGTAGGGACGATACGATTCGAACGTATGATCTTTACTTTATAAGAGTAATGCTTTACCGCTTAGCTACACCCCTTGGTAGACACAGGTTGAATCGAACAACCGATTTCTTCTTTATCAGAGAAGCGTCTTTCCGCTCGACTATGCGTCTTTTTAGAGGTCTCTACAGGAATCGAACCCGTGATGTCTACTTTGCAGGTAGATGACTTATGCCACTTGTCGAAGAGACCTGGCGGAGGAAGCAGGAATCGAACCCGCAGGTCAGTTACGACTAACTGGTTTCAAAGCAGCATCCTCACCGTTCGGATTTCCTCCTATTATTTTTATACTTAATATTTGTTTGAGCGAAATACCAGAATCGAACTGGTGTAGCCTCGTTGGCAACGAGGTGCATTAGCCGTTATGCTAATCTCGCTTAATGAGCAAGTGACAGGAGTCGAACCCGCGTTTACTGCTTGGAAGGCAGTCGTTAAACCGTTTAACTACACTCGCATTTCTTTTAATGGCTTGCTTCGATAGAGCTGTTTTGTACACCCACTACATTTATATGTAAAGATTTCCCAATCAAATCTCCAAAAAGACTTATCTTTATGTTCGATTAAAACATAATTATGTGGACCCTTTAGTTTTTTACAATACTTTGGGTCTTTTCTTTTTCCAAAGTGTTGATGAAACTTTTCCCATCCACTTTGATAGTATTTTGGACTGCTCCAATTTACCATATCTTTACTTCTCATGTCAGTATAGCAGGACTCGGACCTGCGACCTCTAAGTTCCAGGCTTAGCGCTCTTCCATCTGAGCCATATACTGTTTTTCTTTTTTATGTGGACAATATCCCATGAATCCCTTAGAACAGTTACAATTATAACAAAGGATTTGAAATCTATTTTTAGGGTATTTGTTCTTTTTAATCCACCTGTACATTGCATCGCCACTACCGCCAACTTCTTTTTTATGTATTGCACCATCATTATTTATATGATCTATTGTTAAGAACTCTAACCTTTCCTCTCCACAACAGGAACACTGTCCTCCATAATGACTTATTACATCTTTTTTATTTGTTGACCTAATTTCTCTATTCTTGTCCCTACGTTTTACCAAACAGGATTTGCAATAACCATATCCGTTTACAGACTTATTAGGGCAGTCTGAACAAAATCCTAAAGATTTTCTTTCTTTTCTGTTTTTATACATTTTCAAATAAACGGCATACCCTACCTTCTAAGCTACTTTCCGTGGCGGAAGAAGTAGGATTTGAACCTACGAGTCCGAAGACTACAACTTTAGCAAAGTTGTTTGGATAGCCACTCCTGATTCTTCCTTTTTATAGACTAACATACTTATTATTTTTTATCAACATTAATTAGAATTTGCCAATAGTTGGTAGTTTGATTTCCACTCTGGAGTAGCCATAATGAAGTCTGCATATGATGAATAGTCGTTTGTTGCTCTTTCTGCATATGTATTTGGATCACCAGCATATCCAGCATTCTGAATTGCTTTCAAATATGCAACTGGATCTTCTCTCAAATTATATGCCTCGGCAAACTTCTGTTGATGCTCTGGGCTTGCATATCTATCAAATTGTCCAGAAATAAATTTAGCATAAGCCTCAATACCCGCTTCTGGTGTTTCGAATGTAGAAGCGTTTCCTGGATTTGAATCCCAAGCTCCAATATTGTAAAAATTATTTCTTGAAGCTCCAAGACCTTGACCCCTTCCCTCACCAGCGTACATTCCCATACCCACAGCATATGGAATTTTATATTTATCAAATATTGGTGTTGCCATTGTTTGGAATTCTTGAGAATTTTTAGGCAATACCGCTGTATTTTTTTCTATAAATTTTGAAGGTTCTGGTGGGCGATCATTGTATATTTGTGTTTCATATGGGCTCATACTATCGAATGTCCATCCATTTCGTATATAATTTTGTCTTTTTAGCATTCTTTCATTTTCTTTTATAGCTGGCGCTGAAATTGGTGCAACTTCATTATTTCTGTCGGGCATACTAAATCCAAAAGTATCTGCCCACTTTTGAACATTTTGATAATTTTTGTCGGGGAGCCGTGCTGATTTTATTGATCCCAAGAGGGATTCTAGTGCTGATTGTTTTGCCATTATACTTTTCCTAATTGATAAATAGAGCTTGTCATTTGTGGTATTTGAGTTGAAATTTTTGTACCCGTTCCTGTTCCAAGATTTGTACTTATTTTTTGGAATTTAGGAATTGATGCGCTCAATTTTCTCATTACCCCATCGGACAGTTTAAGATTACTCAAACTAATTTTATTTGGACCCTGAATTGAAGTTCCCTGTGGAGAGTATTTTGCCGAAGATGGAGATTTAAAGCTTACTAAGCTAGGTTTTTTACCTGCTGATTTTGCCTTTATTAGACTCTTTGATTTTCCATCCCACTCCATACTCTTGAGATAAGTTGCTTCTGCTTTTGAAAGAACACCAGATTTCTGAAGTTTATTAATGATAGTGTCGGTAAGAAGTGCCTTTCTAGATCCCTCAGAAACTCTTCTGAAAGAAAGTAAAGTATCAAGCATTTCTTCATTCGAAAGTCCCTGAATAATGGATGTAATTTCCTCAGTTTGTACATCGTCGGGCAAATTTGTTTTAGAGTCATAAATCATATCCTCCATCGTAATTCCTTTTTCTTTCATTTTTGCTTCAATGATTGCCTCGGCCCCAGGCTTATCCCCATATGTTTCAATAAGTTTGTCTATTGTTTTATAGTCTGCTGATCTTTTTAATAATTTTTGTACAGGCTCAGACATTCCCTTGATTTGATCCTCAATATCTGCCGCAACGGTAAGCTCTACCGCATCGGCAATACTCCATCCACCAGCAACGAGAGTATTTTCTATTTGTTGTTGAAGCTCTGGACTATCTGTTTCGAAATACAACTTCATTCGAGATTTAACGTCTGCATCCGAAAGCTTTTCCCCATTTGCAGTTTTAGCTCCAGATACTTTCAAAATGTCACCACTTTCAACTGCTTTTTCAAATTCATTTGTTATAGCTCTTTGTTGGTTTTCTTTTACTCTATTTTTATATACTGCGTCAAACTCTGGATTTGCATCTCCAACAGAAATTGGAAAGGCAACGTCTGAAAAATTTCTTCTTGATTCTTCTCCAGTTGGGGTTGTATGTGGGTCCATTCCAAATGTTTGACCGACAACAACTTTTTGTATTTCTTCTTTGAATCCCTTACCCTTTCTAAATATTGGATCTATTATTGAGTTTATATATCTCTGCATTGAGCTCCATGGTATAAATTGAGTTGAGTTGTACCCAATTATTTTTCCTGGACTTGTCCCCAAGTCTCCAGAAAGTGTTCCAGCAATGCCACCAATTCCTTGTATCGGTGTTTGTTCTGCAAAAAATTTCCATGCGCTTAAAATTGCCGCCCCTGCCTGCTTGAGTTGACTGTCTGTAAGAGCATACTTATCTTCTTTCGCATAATGATGAAATGCCATAGGTATTCCCGCTGCCCAAGAAAGTGGTCCCAATACGGTTACTGGAATCCATTGTTTTGTAAGTGGAGAATAAAATGAATATGGTTTTCTTCCAGATGCATAGAATGCCGCGCGACCCTTTTCGTCTTGTGGGGGTTCCCATGCAGTCATTCCTTTTGCAGCCATTGCCATAAAACCAAAGGCAACAAGTGTCCCCATTTGCATTTTTGCAATTTGATCTGCTTTTCTCGTATTTCCAACAAGAGTTGTTGGACCTGTCACTGGTGTGAATTCCCATGACATTTTTGCGACGTTTATAGGAATATTTACAAATGGAATGAATAAACGAATAGGGGGCCCAATAAATGATAGTCTTCCAGCTTGTGATATCAGAGTTTTTGCCCGATCAAATGCAGCTAAAACGGGTCCTTGACCAGTGGTATTGTATGGATCATTTTTGTTATTATAAAGCCAATAAGTTGCAGTTTCTACGGCTTTTTTATTTGCCGCTTCTTCAGACAATCCCTTACTAAGTTGAACATCTTTTTCTCCAGCTGAAATTATATTTGTCATAAATCGATCAGATGCAATAAGTAGGCGTTTGAAGAATTGAAGGTATACTGGCATATTTTCAGAAGTTAGTGCGGCAATACTTGCTACATTTGTATCGTAGTTATCTCCATATTTTGATTGTATATCTAAGGCAGTCAGTGTTCCATTCATCACATCACCAAACTCGGATACAGCGGTACCAAATCCATTTAACTGTCCCTTATAATATTTTCCAACATCCGAAACTTTAAATTCTCCTGGTTTTCCAAAGATGTCAGTTATTCCCGAAAAAAGAAAGTTATTTACACCCTTCAAAAATAGAGTACTTGGATATAGTACTTCTGTATTCAAAATATTAAAGAAAGAATTCTTCATGTGTGTGCGTGGACTTGAAAGCATATTCTCATATCTATATGCGTCTGTGTATTGCATGATAGATGGAGGGATGTCTTTTGTAATTGTTCTTAATAATTTAAGCATTGCCGCGCTTTTTTCTTTAGGATCACTGATTCTCTTTATATTTTTCATTTCAGATATAATCATACTTTCCATTTCTTTTGTTACTTTAAAGTCATTTTTTTGTCCAATAAGATTTTTAAAATGCCACTGCTCGTTTGCCTGATCGTGAATTTTATTTGCCCAACGAATAACAGACTGAGAAGATCTTCCAGACCATTTATGAAGAAATTGCAAAATTTGTCCAGGCGCAGTTACTTTTTCAGCAAGTTTATTATCAATTCTTGTTGCAAGAGAGTCTAGTCTTTCTGCTTCTGCCATATTTCCTGCTTTTTGTGCGGCATCAGCCTGTTGTTGTAGAGATTCATCTAATGCAAAATATATACCAATAAGTTCATTTGTGAGCTCTTCATTCGAAATGGCGCGCTCAACCGCCGCTGTTTCATTATTTTTAACATATTCCCTTCCAAGGCCCATTCTTCCTTCATCTGTGGTTGTGTCATATAGATGAAAAGCCTCTTCTTTTATTTGAGATCTATTTTCTTCATTATTTTTGATTGATTCGATTAATTGACTTTGTTTTTTCCCAGGAAATGTTATTTGTTCAACAGGAACGCCTGTTTTACTTTCCGCAACAGAAACATATTGCACTCCATTTGCATCAAGACCTAGGTAGCCCGTTACAGTAACGTTATGATTAACCCCACCAGATGTCCATACTGCTTTTCCAAGTGGGATCTCGGGCGCAACTTTTGGTTGTTTGTATGTGCCATCTATTTGCGTTTGTTCTACTGCTGTTTGTTCTGGGGCAACTGGAGTAGTTAATTCACTCGTAGCTCCTTCACTTGGTGGTCCAGCTTGAACATCTTCTCCAACAATATCAACAGTTGGTCCTGTTTCTGTTGGTGGCACGTCAACAACTTTATTTTTCTCTGATGTTTTCTCTTGGCCAGCGATTGCTTCTTGAATAATTGGAATTATTTCTGTTATGTCTTTTTGTTGTAATGTTGCATCTCCAATATACGTATTAGCAAAGTCCCGAATAATTTCATCTGCTTTTGCATAATTTGGATCCATCAAATCTTGCAACTCAGTTGCATTATTAACAGTATTAATTGCTTCATTTACAACCGTAGTGTCTTCTGGGTCTATTTTTGTTTGGATTCTTATGTCTGGTGTAGTTTCGGGTTGCTTACTTCTTGCGAATTCCTTTTCAGCAAGCGCCTTTCTCTCTTCTATTGTTATTTTTCCATCTAAAAAATCTTGTTGTATTCTGTTTACATTATCTCGAATGCTTGATTCTACGCCTAATGCCTCGGCGGTATCTACGGGCGCGGCAGGAGCGTTCTCAGCCCTCGCTGGAGTGCTCATATTAATACTTGGAATATTTAGTTCTCCACCGTCTCCCTGCGCCGCCATTTGTTTAATAGATTTTCTAACTTCCATTCCTTTAGTTCTGATTTCTACATCAGTTGCTTGTGGATAAATTTGTTTTAGAAAGCTCATGTAGTCTGAGTCTCGAGCAGAAGTTGTTTTTGCATTTCCAACAATATAGAGCGCCTTATCAATATCATTTTTAAAATTAAGAGTATAAAGTTTATCTCCATATCCGTATCTTGGTTTTGCATTTCTCAAATCACTTGGAAGAGTTTCCTGTTTTGATTGATTAATATCTCCTTTTGCAATAATCTCATCAATCCGCTCTATCTGATTTGCCGCTTCATTTAGATGTAAGTTGTTAGGATTTCCAAATACTTCAGCGTTTTGAATATAATAATCACGCTTCCAATTACCAGAAGTCCCAACACTTTCATTTATAATTTTATTCAGCGCTGCCCTAAGAGCTTTCAAGTCATTTTGATTTGTTGATGTATTTATTATTTTATCTGCTTCCTGTTTTATTATTTGAGCCCCTTCTTCTGGTGATTGTGCAGATTGTAGAGAGCTTTCTATATCTTTTTTAAATATATCAGTACTAATATATCCCCCTTCTTTTACGTCTTGTGGTAAAGATTGGTATGCATTGTATGATCCTATCATTATGTCTGTGCTAACCGATCCTCCTCCACCCATAACTGTTCCAAAAAACACACTTTCTGGAACGCCTGCAAAAAGATCTCTTTTATGATCATAATAAACCCGAGCAATAGAATTTTGGACAATTTGTTGTATTCCCTCGGTCACACCTTCCTCTGGCATAGCTACTGCCATATTTTTTAATATTTCTTTGACAACCAAACCAGCTGCCTTGCCTCCACCAGCTTTATTAATAATGCTACTAATACCAAGAGTGTCAAGTATTCCATTAATGGCTCCAACCAAGTTGGCTGTTTTCATGGCGGTTGGATCGTCTGCTCCTGATTTTTTAGCCTCATTATATACATCTCCTGCGTTCTGTAAATACGATGGGGAGAATCCAGCAGCATACCCCAATACAGGATTCTTAGTAGTGGCAGAAACAGCAACTCCAATTCCAAGAGAGGTCAAAAAGCTTGGTACATTTACCGAAAGCATTCTTCCTACCCATTTTGGATCTTTTAAATTTTCTCCAAATCCTCCATGATCTTGCATAACTCCAATATTTTGTTCCATTTCTTGTTGTGTTTTATCTACGCCAGCTATTCCACCCTGTAACAATCCTTGTTTAACTCTGTCAAGTCTATTAGAATCTGCTCCAGGGAGATTTTTAAATGGAAATGTGACGGCTTGAGCCTCTTGATAACTTGGTCCCATATTTTTCAATGCATCTAATCCCACCCCGAGTCCAATCTTTGCCTTGTCGGCACTTAATTTAAATCCATATGGGAGCGCTCTCCCTGTTTCTTGAAGTAAATCTTTTCCATATTTTAATGCAGTAGTTAGCTTATTTTCTTCTGGAGTCGTAGGAATTTTAATTGGGGTATTAAAAGGAGCGTCTTTATAATTATTTTGAAAGCTTTGTCGTACTTGATCTTTTTGATCTCTAAGGGTCATTGGAATTTTTGGTGGTTCGGGTGGAGTATATGGCGTGTATGAAATTCTTGGGCTTTGTCTTTGTGTTGAAAATGATATGTTATTTCTTACTGGAGTAGAAAACGCATTGCTACTCTTAATTTGTCCCACATTATTTGATGCCTTAGAAGTATTACTAAAGTTGTGTTGCATTCCTTGAATTGCTTGTTTCAATTTATCCAGAAAATTCATATTATTGTGCTTGTTGGGAATATCCCATATTGACCGCTGGTCCGATAGGTTGTTCTACTCCGATAGGTTGTTCTACTGGTTGCGGATTATTAATATTATTCATATAGAATGATTTCATGTATCCAATAAAGTCTTGTTCTTTTGCTTTAGGATTAATTTTTTTAAAAATATGCCAATAAAATGCGGGGGGCAAAGCTTCCTCCGCAAACATTTCCTCTACTAAAGCTTTTGGATTTCGTTTCATATATTCATCTCCCCATCTTTCTGTATACTCTTCTATCACTGGTTCATTTTTAGGGTGAAACAATTCTGGTGGTACGAGCCGTGGAGCTTGATGTAATAATTCATGCTTTATGACAGTCTCGAGTTCTTTAGGATCTTTGACTTCTGAATTTATTCCTATATATGCTCCTGGTTTACCAGAATTTGCCGCTCTACCAAACCATTTTTCATCTGGTCCAACCTTTTGATAAACAATAGGCACCTTACTCAAATATTCTTTTGCCGCTGGTCTAATATTACCCCCTAATAATATTTTTTGTTTGATATTTTCTAAATTTGGATTAGTGGGATATTGGACATATTCGGATGGTCTATAGTCAACTGCTTGAGCAGATGCGTCACTTACTTGTGGTTCGTCAAAAAGTATTGGTCCTACCCTTGCTGGAATTTTATTCCACTTATTTGCAGCTTCTTCATTATATTTTCTCTGTTCGGTTGCTTGTTGAGGTGTAATTTCTTTAATAGATTTTTTTCGATCATCTATACTCCATTGAGAAACAGAGTAAGGAACCGAAGAGACCATATTTCCGACAGCTTGAGCCGCATTAGAACCTACCCTTTGTAATATATTTTTTGGCTTTCCAGTTGGAATATTAATTGGGGTATTGAATGGGGCATCCTTATAGTCTTTCTGAATACTTTGAAGTGATTTGTTCTGACCATCATTATATTTTTTATAGTCAGTACTGAAGTTTTTTGGGTCAAATTTGAGTCTATTTTCTTGTGTAAATGTGGCAAGTTTTGTAGTAGACGTCGTACCGATTGATCGGTTATTATATTTCTCGATAGCGTCGTCTAGTGCTGATTTGAATTTGAGTGCCATACATAGTTTTTTTTAAGTGTTTATCCAAATGGACTTAATGATTTAAACTCATCATTTTGATCGCTTGGCTTGTATGCCGTATTATATTGTACGGTTGGAGCCTGGTAAGACAGATCTGGAATTCCCGCTCCAAATTCAGCAAGTGTTGCTTTAATTTCTTTTGGAGTAAATGCTCTTCCTGCAATCTCCTGCATATTAGTAAGGGCTGCCATTGCTAATCCCTGTCTAAATTGCTTGTCTTGATCTGAAAGATATTGCATTCTAGTTTGTGTTTCTCTCATGATAGCCATTTTGTCTCGAGACTTATTTGCCATAGTATCAGCCTTTTTCATATCAATTTCAGTAAGTCTATCTTCCATATTTTTCTTTAATTCTGCAACCGCCTCTTTTCTATACTGCTCAAGATCATCTGTTTTTGATCTTACATATTCTTTTACTCTAGTTACTTGTTTTTGGAAATCAAGAGCTCCACTAACTTGTTTTTCTCCGATGTTTCCTTGCTGTCTTGCAAATTCCTGATTTGCAAGTTCACCAACAGCTCTTCCAGCTGATCCACCAAGCCCAAATCTAGCTCTTCCTTGCTGACTAAGTGCATTAAATGCGCGCACAGCTTGCTGATATGCAGTTTCAAGTGTTTTATTAAATTGTGTCTGCTGATCTCCAATGTCACCAATCAGGTTTTTTTCTTCAGTTCCAAATTTTCCAAGATTTAAGTCAATTTTACTATTTAAGTTAGATTCATCCGTTGCAAAACCTTCTCTAATTCTATTCCCAGAACTATCAAGCGCACCAAGCGTTTCTGAATATAAAGCATCTAATTCTCTATTTTGTTCCTGTTCTCTTATAATTTGTTGGTTTATTTCGTTTTGTCGATTTTGTTCCTGTTCTCTTCTAACACGTTCTAACCCTCCTACATCACCTCTTGCAACTCCGAGAGCATCGTAGTCTGCGTCTGATGGGCTGCTATTGCCACCCCTATTACCACTATTATTATTAGTAGGTGCTGGGGGTCCAATAAATCCGCCAGATGTATTCGAAGTTCCCGTCATTGCTCCTTGTATTTGTCCACTTGAAGGAGATCCATAACTTGGATTTGTATATACTGAATTTAATTTTGGATCATTTGTTGGCTGCCCTGGTTTTGGTAGATTTGGAATGATATCACTACCACCTTGTCCCGTTTTATTTCCCGTAAGCATTTCTGTTATGCCAAAGTCTGGCAAACCAAACCAAGACCCTTGATGTATATTTACCATAATATTGTATTAATTTGATAACTATGTTATAATGTATCTATATGATTTCAAAAATTTTTATTTTTATAATTTCGCTCATAATAGGTTTTTCTATTGGGTATAGAGCTTCAGCTTTAAATCAAAAAAATATTGATCCGACTGATTATTCTATACGTTTTCAAACCACGCACTCTATTAATGAACGAGATTTATTTGATCTCATACAACGATGGAGATATGATAAATATCTCGATCCTTATGTAAAATCAGATGCTATTTGTAAATTTGCTGAGCTTCGTCTTCAAGAAATAAAAGCTGACTTTTCTCATGATAAGTTCTATTCAACCAAAAATCCTCCATGTAGTTCTTGTCAGTATGGTGAAAACATAGCTGAAGGATATAATTTTTCCGAAGAGGTTTTAAATGCATGGATTAATTCACCTACACATTTAGAAAATTTAGAAAAAGATTTCAAATATAGTTGTATAAAAACAAATGGTTTTTATACCGTTCATACATTCTCAACTCTTTAGGGCAAAAAAAATCCACCCCTTTTTCTTCGGATGGTTAAATGCGAACGTTTCGCTACCTAACTATTTTGTGTAATAAAATTCTTTTACTCTAATAGTAAAGAACTATCTTTTTGTTTGTCAAGTGTTTTATCCACCAAATCCCTGTTGTGGGGGTGGCGACATAGGTGCTTCTTGCATACCTTGTCCTAATTCTCCTATTTCAGAAACCTTTGCTTCTTGCTCTTTTTCGACTAGTTTATTCAAAAGCATAACAATATTTCTTGCGATCTGGATTTCTGTTGGATCAGTAGAATTAGTTATATATTTCTGTAATTGCTGTACCGCTCCAATAAGAAATTGTGAATTTCCCGCGCCCTGTCCCCTCATGAACTGATTATCTTCTGGCGGCACTTCTGGCCCTTGTGGAGCTTGTCCTTGCATTGGCATTCCTCCACCTGCTCCTTGTGGTGCTTGTTGTGATTGTGATCTTCTCATTGCAGCCATCATGCCCGCAAAGGGGTTTTCTGTTGGTTGATTATCCATTTCAAAAAGTAAATAATAAAAAAGCCACCTAGATTATTTTGGTGGCTGGTAGTAACTGACAATGTGTGTATGTGTTACCTATGTAAACATTAAAACAGACTAATTTATACTTTGTCAACTCTTTTTTTAAAATGGAAACAATGATATAATTAAACATATTATAAATTGTAAAAAGAAAGGGATTATATGAAAAACAACCGCGAACTTTATATTTATGAACGAGGAAATTGTACTGGATGTGAAACACACAAACCTGTAAATTATATGGGTATTTGTGAAGTATGCGACAAAGTAGAAAATCACGTAGACAGACCTAAAGAACATTCGATAGATGTTAATGGTAATTGCAATATGGGGTGTTGTTAAGATATAGTGGCTCTCCCCTCCCCAGAACGTGATCTTTTAGACGTAGAATGAGTTCTGTTATTGACAAGACAGTAGAATAGGTGTATTCTATGGTTAATGAATACAAAAATAATAAAATATCCAAGATATAAAATAAATTGCCCTATATGCGGAAGATATTTCACAACTATTTTTAAAGAAAAAACCGCATGTTCAAAACAATGTCAATGGAGAGTTGATAGAACAAAGTTAAAAAAATGTGAAGTCTGCAATAAAGAATATAAAAGCTATATAGATAGTCAAAAGTATTGTTCAAACGAATGTAGTCAATCTACTTATGGAAGAAAGGTTTACACAAATAGAGGAATAGCCCCTGGAACTGTCGGATCTATTTCAGAACTTGAAGTATCAACTTATTTATTAAAAAATAAATTTAATGTTTTTCGTGCATTGTCTCCTCATTGTTACTGCGATGTAATAGCTGAAAGAAATGGGAATCTTTATCAGATAGAAATAAGAACTGGATATAGAGGAAAAAATAATAGACTAACATTTGAACAAACATTAAGGAAGACAGCTAATCTATATGCTGTTGCAGAAAGGAATACTGGAGAGATTATACTTTTAAATAAAGATAAGAAAGTAATAAAAATAGATGATTTATAACCCAAAATATGATGTGTGTAGCTTATAAATTTAATACTAATATGAATAAAATTGATGATTACTTAAAAAAAGTGATTGAGAATTTAGAAAATGCCGATTACTCAAAAGATGTAAACCATAAAGCTTTGTGTCTGGATTTAGCCGAGTTACTAAATAAAGCTATTAACTATCGTTACCATGACTTTCATAAAAATAGTTTTGATGCTCCCAAAATGAAATTACATACTGATTTGTTGGAAATTGATAGAAAAATGCAAGATGGCGAATATGATAATTAAAAATATATGAAAATAAAAAAGTTTTTTGAGCCAGTCTATAAATTTGAAATGGTTTTTATAACGGATTGCACTTTTGATGAAGCAAATAAAGCACTGAAAAAATGGGGACTACCCTTAATTTCAGAAGATTTAGTAAATACCATAGGTGTTGCGCTACCTTTATATGAAAAAGATTTCCCAAAAATAGTTAGGGGATATTCATACTATATATGGGTCAAGAGTAAAAAGGATTTCTATTGTTTATTGCACGAAGTCACTCACATGGTCATAGATACTTTTGAGAATAAAGGGCTAACAATAGACACTCATAAATCATCTCAAGAAGCATTTGCGTATTATGTTGAGTATTGGTTTAAAACATTATGGCGATTTATGAATGAATCAAAAGTTAAGAAAAAGAAAGGAGGTGGAAAATAATGGATGACAGAAACCCAAGTAATTTACAAACGGACGAGATACATGCTTTCAGAAAAGCAGTCGATGCTGTTATAAAAAGCGCACAGGCGCTTCAGGGAAAGGCAGGTCATGGTGGTGGGGGTCGTGAAATAAGTCTTGTCGTAACGAAATTACAAGAAGGAAAGATGTGGGCTGGAAAAGTTCTTGAGGAGATTGGTAGCGAATTACCAGAACAATATCGAGATGAAGCAGTAAAGTAATTTTTTGCCACTTACTCCGTTATGGAGTAGGTGGGAGTGAATTATCAGCTTGATATGGAAAACTAGTATGCAAATAAATGGCATCAAGATATACGCAACGAAAAAAATAGCTAGGGCGCTTTTAGGGAAAATAAAGTGTAGGTCGTGTGGTGAATTTGCATGGAAAACAATTGCCAGAATCAAGACTGGTAGTGGAAAAACATGCAGTTCAGAATGTAAAAGGGATTATGAGATAAACAGTTTTAATTATTAAGTCACGGGAGGTTTTGAATTTTGTTTGGTGAAGAGGTTATGAATCTTAGGTAGGTTTAGGCAGATTCTAGGCAGACTTATTGTTTTATTTCATTTTTCCAATGCTCTTGATGTTGCCCGTTATCATTAGCCATTGATCTCTCGGCATGGTTCAATTTATCGCAGTAATTAGGATCAGGTACTTTTAGGTATTCCTCCCACTCATCAAAATCAGAACCACCGTATTTTATAGCTTCTTCTTTTTGAGTAGGGGTAAAGCGTTCCATAATCTTATATGATATCTGGTGTTTGCATAGTTCCTGTAAGATATCCTTTATCCTTAAGCGCTTGTTTTTGGATATCCCACGCTCCAACAGATGCGGCAACATTGATTACCTCATCAATAGGAAGAAAGAGTAGCGCAGGGGCTACTGCTTCCCAAAATCCTTGCTCGTTTTGAAATTCTTTGACTGGCGGTACGTAGCTGTAATCCATTTCTGACATAGATTTACATAGGTTTAACTATTATTGCATAGATTTTATTACATCCTCCCCACCGATACCATCGGTTGCACTCTATGCATCGGGGAGGAAGGTTAGATCAGGATATCTCCTTATAGCACCAAGCTTGTCTGACAGCAGAGGCTTGACAGCTGGTACATTTTGAATAATGGTATTATGCTCAGTACCTATGAATTTTATTATATCACTCACTATCTGATAATACACCACTCCACACAAGTCCCAAGTTCACTCCAAAGATGACAAGTGCTGAAATAGCCTCACTTATCTCCTTGAGGTTTGGAAATGCGAATATGATGATTGCAGTAATTGCAGTGCCAAGCGTGATACTGGTTCCTGCGTATTTTGCGACGTTGATCGCTTTTGCTCTATTCATGATTTTTGATTATAATTTTTAATTCGATTTTAATTCTTTAACTTCAGATTCTAGCGTAATAACCCGTTCTCTTGTATCATTATTCAATGCCCTTCGTTCTTTCAGAGAAATATTAAGTTCAGCAAACTGTTCATTGGTGTAGTTTTGCTTCTGCTCGATGATATTAAGTCTATTTACCATTGCAAAATAAAATCCTGCAATGGTCATGGTCATCGTTATTATGGATGCAATAAAAGTATAGAGATTGTCCACTCTCCATTTTGGCAATCCTCCCATGTCATCATTCCTCTTTGTGTGTCTGTAATATTCTTTGCTCATTTTTTCTGAAAATATTTTTCAATGTCGAGTGCTACATTATAAAGCGCACAAACTATTTTACTTCGTGCTTTTTGCACGTACTTTGTATCAATAAGATGATTTAATCGCTCAACTTCTTGTTTGTATTTTGTCATGTTATAAGTGTTTTTGAATACTCACTAATTTTATTAACTAATTCCTTCTTTTCGTTTTGGCACTCTAGCGCCCACTCTGATTTTTTGGATACTATCTCACTTTGGAAACCATCAATTTGCACCTGTTGTACCTTTAGCTTATTATTGAGCCCCACGATGACAGCGTCTTTTTCTCTTACAATTCCATCCTTCTCAGCCACAAGTCGTTTCTCTGTCGCTTCAAAGTCAAGTTTCTGTTGGTCTAGTTTTATTTTTAGTTCATTGACTTCAGAAACTAATTCTGTATGTTGGCGTAAGCATTCAGTAAGAGGATCAAGTGCCACAAACCATGCCTTATCTATATTCAAATACGGGCAAGCGGTAGACACAATCTCTCGATGAAATTTAATACTTTGAATGGTGTATCTTTTTTTAATATCTGCCACTAACCAGATGAGAGCGTCCTTTGCTTTTTGTGTAATATCTTTTGATTTGTCGTCAGCCGTCTCAATCCCGATACTCTCCTGATTGACTGACAAGTTTCCAGCGTGCCATGCGGTATTTGCTTCACTTACCAATTTTCTTATCTCACCCTCTCGACTTATGATGTAGTGGGATGAGACTTTAGCAGTTGGGTTTTTGAGCCATGCGACTGATCCCCAATATGAGCCGTATGTCGAATGAAGTACGATTGTTGAGATTGTCTTCCCTGCACGTCCTATAGTTTTGTTTGGTGATTGGTCTTGGATTATATTCATATAAAGTTACATAAATGCTAAAAATGAAGATGAAGTGAATGGATACGTTAGTCCTGCTCCATAGTTATATAACTGAGTTATTTCTGTTGGAGTGAGTACACGACTCCAAACACCAACCTCATCTATTGCACCGTTCCAGAATCGGGGGGTATAATAGGCATCTTCTCCAATATATGATGTACCTGTAATAGTCGCTAGAGTTCCATTTGCGGCAACAGAATTATCAACTTCAGCATTTATATATATGATGAGTCCCGCTGTGGTGCTATATGTCATAGTTAATAAATACCAAGTACCAGTTGATATAGCTGTTGTACTTGGTCCATCTGATGATATTGTTCCGCCTGTACCGCTGAAATAAACAGCTATTCTTCCGTCTGTCTTAACAGAAAGCAAATTAAATTTTAATCCGTCAGCATCGGTTGTACGAGCATAAACAGCGTTATAAGCGTTTGCAAAAGATGAAGCCTTTACCCATGCTGTGATGGTGAGTGCTGCGGGATTAAGAGTTGAACTTGTTCCAAGAGAAATCTTTGATGCACCGCCAAATCCTGCACCTTGTAATACTTTACCGTTTGCATGACTGTATGTGATTGATGTATCCGTTCCGTTATTACTCCCAACACTATCCGTTGAGTTTCCTTCAAGTTTGTAATATGAGACTAAATTATCAGTAAGTGCCATAGGTTACGCTTCGTTTTGAACTGCTAGACAACCCCATTTAGAGGTTACGGTGTCATACATAAATCCGACTGTTAATACTTTCCCCAAAACAGTTGTAGTCGGGAGCGGTGATCCTTTAGCTTCAAAACTAGCTCCCCATGTGATAGCCCGTGCTGTTCCGTCATCTTTTATACGAATAACAAGTGACTGAAAATTCGTTGGAGTACCTGACAAATTGGTTGTCATCGAGGTTATTGCCTCGGTCTGTGCTGTTATGGAGTAGAAATCTACATTGTCTGTGTTTATTGTTGGGGTTGCGTGAGATGTGGTTGTCCCTGTTCGTGGTGTGATACGTTTGTTGGTTAAGGTTTGCGTATCAGTTGTCCCAACTATAGCACCTGTTGGTGGAGTTGGTCCATCTACAATATCACCATCTGCATTCCATATAGGCATATCACCCGATGTACCAGCAGTACCAGTTATAAGTTTTGCGTCAGCACCAGACTTTATCGCAGTTGCAATTTCCGTTATAGCATTTATTGCATCAGCTTTATGAGTTCCATCAGTACCGTGTTCCGCTATTGCCCAATCATAAAAGTCTCCCCAATGTGTTGCAGATATTACTTCTTCTACTTTTGCTCCAGAATTATGTGATTGTGCGGTAGATGAGGCTCTTGCTCTTGTTACTCCAGTAATTTGATTTGAACTTATTCCTGTAAAGGAAACATATTCTCTAAGCGATGGAGTCGAAGTGTCAGTAGAGTCCACGCGATCTATTACAAGAATACCAGGAGCCTGAAGACCCGTAGTTGCAGATAAAGTAATAGTTGTATCTGAGTCGTTGATACTTCCATTTAGTGTTGAATTAAATCCATTGATTGTTGATACCTTCCACAAAAATGCTGTCATAAGCGTATAAAAAAAGACCGTCCAAATAAAGAGTGACGGTCAAATGATTGTGTTAATCTTAATTGACTATAAAATAATAGTAATGAACTAAAAAAACGTTTGTCAAGACACATTCCAACTCGAAGGTGAATTTCCGCGACTTTGCGGGATTCCAACAGTCTTTATGGCAAGTAGTTCATAATTATCTGCCGAATTTACTGTTCGTATTTCTACCTGAAATACTCGAGAAGACTTATAAAGAAATGCCTTTTTTTGAATATTAAAGTTTATTGCAGTTGGATTATTATTCGATACACCTACACCAGACAGTCCTATTGGGTCTGTTCCAAGCCCTGAGGTTCCCGAGCTTCCCGATTCAGATAAAGTAAACGCTCTTGCTGTGACAGTGGATCCCTCTCTATCTTCAATATAAATATTTATAGAGACGCTCCCTTTTATAGACTGGAAAGACATATACATTTCATTAATTGTTTTCATAATTGTCCAATCTTTAAAGTCCTCGCGTTTAGTTTTAAATAAAGTTTGTATGGCAGTTCCCTTATCATCACTTAAATCCTCAGAAAATTCAGTAACATAATTATCGTCATAATCTGCTGCAATCCACTTTTCAACTCCCGATGAATCGATGTATCTGACCCATTGAGATATTCCAAATGGAGTAGTCCATGGTCCCATAAACGATAGTCGTTCTCTATCAAACACGATTGTTTTCTTACTTATTGGAAAAGAAAGGATGTATTTTTTATTAATATACACTCCTGCACAATTTGTTAAATCTGTATCGGTTAAACCTTCAAAAAATGGTCGAATTTTTGCTGAAATTTCATTCGCATTTAAAATGGTCAAAAGTTGAGGCTCATATCTAAGAATATAAATTCCCTTTCTATTTTCAAACATCAAGTCATTTTCAACTGGGACAATAGATCGATGAGAAGAACAACCCTGTGATGCCGTAAGAAGTTTATATTGAGGATCAAGAATAAGATATGATCCAAATTGTATTTGATTTAGAGATATCTGCCAAACAGAGTTTTCTTTAAAGATAACTAATTTTTCCTGATAAATTCCAAGACCCGTTATATTTTCTCCAGAGTCTGGCTCAACGTCAACATATCCGCCCCCTGCATACCAGTCAAATCTTTCTTGATCTGGATATCGTCCAGATACAAGAACTCGGGCAGGTTGTCCAGGGATTCCAGTCAAAATAAGTCTATCTTGATATCTAATAATATATTTAGCCTTTGGCCCTCCAGTAGTGTCGGCAACAGGTGCAGTTCTGAATGGATCATTTGTCGGCATTCCTAAGTCATCATATGAAGTAGTGTTGGATTCTACTCCCCCTATCCACACTTCATTTCCAGGCGATCCTCGGTATAAGTTATATCCAACAAGATCGCCAGATGCAGCAGAAACTGCGGTCCAATTAACCTTTACAACTGTTTTGGTTAAATCATCTGGCATTGTTGGAAGAGATACTGCTGTTGACGCTATTGTTTCTCCTCCAGATTTTCCCGTTGCGGTTACTCTCCATGACCATGTAGAAGATCCCGAAGCAGAAGAAATATTTGTTGCTTTTAGTCCTACTGGTGTAGCAATTGTTGCAAAGTTTACAAGAGTTGAAAAGTTATATCTAACCATTTCTCTACCCGAGCTTACTATATATGCATTTCCTCCAAGTTGAGTTGCGGTTGGCATTTCTCCTGAAGGCCACGATGCCCCAACTAAAGGAGTATAAGATGTTCCGCTTTTTTTTACCATTTGGCCCCAATCGGTTAATGCAATAATTTGAATGTTTTCATTTGCATCTTTAATATATGTCAAGAATTTTGTTCCTCCAGTAGGTCCTGCTAAAAAGTGATTTTGATTTCCCCAGCGCTTAGTTGGAACTCCCGATCCAATAAGAATAAGGTTGTCACACTTTGTCATTTCCTCTCCCTCAAGTTCATTTTCTCGTAGAAGTAGGTTTAGCCCCTTTCTCCATGTTTCCCACGAAACAACAGATTCCTTTGGGGGTTTAAATTTTGGAGGATTGAAGGCTGTTATTGGCATGGATTTTAATTATTTAATTTTTATTAGTCTCTGCCAAAACGAAAGTGCATTTTTCTCTCGACAGAAGTTGGAACATAGTTTGGACCAGTATATGAGTTAAATTTTTCATCATTGGCATTTTCCATCATATTTGTAAGTCTTTCTCGAGCCTTTGATTCCATTTGTTGAAATCTCGCGTCTGATCGAGCTTCGAGAACATAAGAGATTGTTCGATCAATAAGAAATTGTGAATCAGGAACTACTGGAACATCAGTAAGAGCAGTAACTGAGGTGGGCATTGAGAAATATGGAACCTCTACAGAAGCACCAGACGCAAGAGTTCCAGGATGAAATAATATATTTTTTCCACCAGATATATCTCCGCGCATTTTTATGAATTTTGTTGTTGAGTCATAAAGACCAGTTTCTTCATTAAGAACTTCTGGGTATTCATCCCAACTTTCAGTTGATGTTTCTTGATGTATTTTTACTGGTCCAGCAAGTTTATTAAAATCTAAAGCCATAGGAACAGTTGCTTGAGACGTTCCAGTTATTGCTGGGAAATATACCTTTCTTAAGTCTTCCCAATCGGCAGCTTCTGACCATTCATGTACGGCTCGATTAATATATTCAATCCATAGATTAAACTCTGATCCACCAGAAGTAGGCGCAGTAGCTTCCTGATTTACTGTGCTTGCTATTCTCTTCATAATTGAGGACACTGTGAGTCTCATATTTTTTACATAAAAAAACCACCCATTAAAACGTTCGGGTGGTCAAATGACTGTGATAGTCTTTTTAACTTATGTTTCTATTACATATTACTAAGAGGAGCTTTGTCAAGGAGTAAAATGGAAAAGTGGTATCACTTGACAATACCAATCATATAATATAAAATTAATAGTATATGAAAAAAATATGGAAACAAACAATGGGATATGAGGGCTTATACTTAATAAGTAGCCATGGTGATGTCAAAACAATTTCTAGAAAAGATTCTCTTGGAAGGGTAGTTAAAGAAAAAATGAGAAAATTAGTTTCAGATACTCGGGGGTATCTTCAAGTTGGATTGTATAAAAATAAAAAAATGAAACTAGAGTTGGTGCATAGATTGGTGGCGAAGACGTTTATAGAAAATATAATCAAAAAACCATGCGTAAACCACAAAAATGGAATTAAAACAGACAATAGAGTGGAAAATATTGAGTGGTGTACATATGGTGAAAATAATATTCACGCATGTGAAAATGGATTGATGGCTGGAGAGAAAAATCCAACCGCAAAACTAACAGTAGAGCAAGTACGAACTATAAGAGAAAAATTTAATAATAATAGACACAAACTTGCAAAAGAATATAAAGTTGATGAATCGACAATAAGAAGTATTATTAGTAAAAAAACATGGCGCTATATTTAATTACTAACTATTTGTCAATACTCAAATATTTCATACGAGGCCATTCATTCTTTCTAATGGACTCTTGTCTAACTTTTTCATATTCTCCGTTTGAAAGATTATTATTTTTGTTCCAATTATCTTCTCCACCAAAATCTTCTCTTCCGTGCCTTATTGTATAGCTTTCGTTAGAGTGATCAATAAAAAATTTATATCCCAATAAGTCTAATCTTTCATTAACCTGATAGCCATCCATTCCAAATCCTTTTTCGTCTAGAATTTCGCAAAATCCTCCAACATCGAAAATTGCCTTTAGCGGAATAGCCCCAAAATTCCATTCAAAATCTTGTGGATATATCTCATAAAAACTACCATTTTTTTCATTTCTTCTTGGATCGGACCAAATTTTAATTTGTGGTTTGCCATATTTATTAATAGATTCATATTGATGTCCTGACGTTCCAATTAATGCTAATTTATTAGTTGCTTCGTATTGTTCCCAGAACTTCTCGAGAGCATCAGGTTTTGCAAATATCCAGTCCTGCCACGTAACAATGAGTTCTCCCTTCGCCCGCTTGAAAAGAGCATTATACGCTCTGTTTAAACTCCAAAATCCGCCTGTAAATGTATCGGGAACCCATATTGCCTCTTCTATTTTTGGATCTTCCTTCGAACAGATCAACCATTCAAAATCCTTGAACGTTTGCGCGCTGAGGGACTTTCTCACTATGTCTAATCCCTTAAGCCTAATTGTTGGAGTTATTACAGATATTTTCATAAGTTTCTCTATCTTTTTGTAACTGCTTTCCGTTAGTAAGATCGGCGGCTTTCAGTGTTGTGTTAATGCCATGTAATATTTTTACTGTCGATACTTGTTCAAATATATCCTTTATTCTCTCTTCATAGTCAGCATCCGAACAAAACATTCTCATACTATCATCAAGGAATCCTCGTTCGTCTAAGACTGTTCTTGGAATAACAAAGAAGTGGCCAGCAAGAAGTGGAACATCTTGATTTTTAGTAATTGGCGAAGTAACCCTTCCAGGGATACATAAGTCATCTATCTCTCCAATTATTTGAGAAATATCAGAGTTTACAATAGCAATATATTCTCCTTCTGCAATCTGAAGCCCCAAGTTCACGCCCTTAGTAAAACCAACATTTTCAGAATGATATAGGTATTTATTCGAATTAGATTGAAGCCATGGACTATACATTCCTCCATCCTCGACAATTATAATTTCATCGACCTTTGATCTTATTTCAGAAATAGTAATACTTGCTACCTTTTCTAGATCTTTATTCAATGTATATGTGGGAATTACTGCGGATATTTTCATATGTTATTATTCAAAAAATCTTCAATACCACCAACTTACCACTTAAGTGCATCCTTTTGTTGTTCTTCTTGAACATTAAATCCTGCAACTTTCACGGTTTGTCCTTTCGTGTGATAAATTTTTACATCTAAATTTTTATGGAATAGATGCTTAATTCTTTCATAATATTCTAAATCTGATTCATAATTCTTAAACCTTTCATCAAGCAATCCATATTTTTCTTTTATATCTTTTGGTACTACCCAAAAACTACCAGTAAAACCAGGATAATTATCTAAATTAACAATACTAGGACATACTACTTGATTTTCTCGACAAAGATCTTCTAATTTTCCATCTATTAAATAGGTGTCAGAATTAACAATGAATGTAAAATCAGTATGGGAAAGATTCCATCCACGATTTACATTTTTTGTAAAACCAACATTTTCTTTCCCGTAAATATAGATATTAGCTAAGGTTTGCAAAGACTTACTATATAATCCACCATCTTCCATAACAATAATACAGTCAGCTTGGTTTTGATAGGATTCTATACACCTAATGGTCATTAACAATAACTCCTCATTAATTGTAAGTGTCGGAATAATTAATGTCTTAGATGTTTTTTTGCCCATATTTAATTTTATTGATAATAGACATTAAGCGATTTTCATATGTATGAAGCATCAAGGCCTTTTGTCTTCCATTGTGAGCAATTATTTTCGCTCTATCTGGAAAATTAATTAAAAATTGCATCTTAGCAAACATTTCATCATCGTTTTTATAAGACATATAATCAACGCCCTCGACTAATCCTAATAATTCTAAGTCGCTATGATAATTAGTCAAAACAGGACCAATTGCTAAGCATTCAAAAAAGCGCTGAGCAATATAGCCACTAGCAACATGTGTTCCCCCACTTCTTATAAATTGAACTCTGGCATAATTACTATATTCAACATATTGTTCAGGTGTATGACCTTTGCCAAAATCTTTAAAAGTAAAATATTTACTCATTAATCTGTAAACACGTTCTCTCTCTTCATACATTGACCCTCCCATAGATCCTGAGAAAATAAAATCATACTTTTCAGGAACAGAAACAACTTTATGTAATTCTGGATCACAAGCTTGAAATAAAATATTTACCCCTTCTTTGAAAGGGATTGTTTTAGCAGGAAATAAGGAATTAGCTAGAAATACCTCATCTGTACAAACCCAATCAGACATTGATAGTTCCGCCCTATCTGCGATCAAATCAATTTCCCAAATACTAGTATGCTTTGATCCTTTTACAAATTTTTTAAATGGTTCTATGTTTAAAACATATTCAGTTGGATCATCAATATTTTTTGTCTGATAATTATATATCCAATCAAAACCCAATCGTTTAGCGGCGCGAAGCAAATAATCCTTCTTAGTAAAGGAAAGTTGTGCATCGTCTTCGCTACAGTTAAGATATAGTTTCATATGTATTTCGATTTAAGTGGTTAATTGATTTAATATAATCAAATTTATCTGGCTGTAATGTTATTGGTGGCATATATTTTATTTTTGGTTCAGTAAGCCATGCCACATATGGAAAACTAACTTGATCTCTTAATGATCCAGTCACTAATTCATGGAACCATGTTGAATTAAATTTTTTAACACTTGGAACATTTCTACGAACAACAACCTTTGTTTCAGCTAGTCCTACATCGTCTCTAAAGCCATTATCTAACATTTTCTTAACATGAACATCAATAACAGATGGAATGTCTAAAAACAATCGCTTACATTCTTCAGCCTCATCAAAAACTGTTTTACGATTCGGATGATAGGAAGTTAAAATATCCGCATCTCCCATTTCCTCAACTAATTCTTTTGGACTTATTTTTAAAACCACAGAACCATCAATCCAAATAGTAAAATCATATTCAGGAAACATTTCGTGAGATAGTAGTTTGTGATATCTGGCATTTCTTCTTGGATCCGAGAAGAGTGTAGTTGCCTTTTTCTCATACCATGGATCACGTCCAGTTGCTTCACCATCAGTAAAAAAGAAATAATCAGCTCCTTCAAAGTTTTGATTATTTAGTCGAGAATCATAATCTCCAACTATACATGTGTAAACTGCTATCATACATTAAGATTGAGAACATGTTTACTAATAGCAAGTCCTCTTCCCCAAAAAATATATAAAAGATAAGCCTTATTATTAAAACTTAAACCTAGTCTAATTCTATGGCAGTCGTTTGCTTTCCTGTGTGTGAATAATGTAACACTATTTCCTTTCCATGTTTCTATAGAAATATCTTTAGAAAATTCATTTTTTCTCCTTTTTATATCAAGAACCTCGCTTGGACTGAGATAATTAAAAACATCATAATGTGCAAGAAGTAAATCAAATTGAGTTTTTGGCTTAAAAAATCTGATATCTGCAAGTATTCCCGTTTTTCCCTTATAGTATTTTAACATTTGTTTAGAATTATCAATACCAAGAACTTCAAAACCTAATTTTTCTAACTCAACTGAAAGATTACCCGTACCACAACCTACTTCGAGAATTGTTTTAACATCGGGAAACTCTTTTTTTATTTTAAGAGCCTCAGCTTTATAATCCTTATTGGTGTGAAAAATATCATAATAACGAGCTTCATATGTAAAGGGATTCATAATTATATATACCTCCAAGTTTTTCCACATTTGATAGCAGATATGGTAGCAAAATGAACCCCATACTTTTTTGCTATATTAACTAAAGTAAGTTTATTTTTTAAGTCTTTTTTGATTTCACAAACCTGATCGTTGTTCAATTTATGGAAAGCATTTTTTGTTCCTTTTTGAATTGATCTATTTTTATTAAATGAATCGAGTCTATTAATAGATTGAGTTCCTATTGAAAGATGCTTAGGATTAAAACATGGAGGATTATCACATTTATGACAAATAATAAGACTTGAATTTATATCAAAACCTAAGAATATAATAGCGCTTATTCTATGTACTCCATGTTGTTTACCTTCAAAGAATACCTGACCATATCCAGCTTTATTCCTAGCTCCAGACCACTCCCAACAGCCCAAGCTCGTAATTATTCGTTTCTTTAATAACTTATCTTTTATATTCATTTATGTACTGAATTATATGCCGATTTTATTCCATCTACAACTCTAAATTGATCTTTAATCGTTATGTTTGTAGCTGATGGTATATACATACCCTGCTCGCTAAGTTGTTCTGCTATTGGGTAGTGTTCATTTAGTCTTTGGTAATATGGCTGAAGGTGCATAGGAACAAAAAAAGTACGCGTTTCTATACCAATGTCTGCTAAATATTTTCTTAATTCGTCTCTTGTCATGCCAAACTCTTCAGTAACTCGAAAACCAAACATCCAATATACATTAGTAGCCCATTCAGCATTTTTAGGCAATATAATGCCTTTCACATCCTTTAGCTTTTCTATATATATTCGTGCATTAGAAATGTGCTTATCTACTAGCTCTTCCAATCTTTTCATCTGAGATACACCAACAGCGGCTGCTAGATTAGTCATTCTAAAATTGTATCCAAGTCTTTTATGCCAAAAATGTCTTTCTGTTGAAAAAGAAACATCCTTTAGATTCCGAACTAAATCAGCAAACTCTTTATTGTTTGTAGTCACCATTCCACCCTCGCCCGTGGTTATTATTTTATTTCCATAAAAAGAATAACAAGAAGCAAGTCCCCTTCCACCAATGGGTTTTCCTTTATATAGGGCTCCATGGGCTTCAGCCGCATCGTAAATAATTGTAATACCATGTTTTTTGGCAATTTCTTCAATAGCATCCATATCAACTGGATGTCCATATATATGAACTGGCATAATGACTTCTGTGTTCGGGGTTATTTTTTCTTCAATCAGCGCAGGATCTATCTGGTAAAATTCATCTGCATCAACAAATACTGGCGTTGCATTTAAGTATGAGGCAGAAAAAGCAGTAGAAATCATTGTTGATGCAGGCATAATTACCTCATCACCCTCTTTCAATCCAAATCCTGCCAAAGCAAGATGAAGTGCTGAAGTTCCTGAGTTTACAGCTACTGCATATTCTGCTCCCACTTTATAAGCAAATGTCTTTTCAAATTTATCAAGATATTTTCCTCTTGAAGAAATCCAATTACTTGTAATAGCCTCAGTAACATTTTTTAAAGCGCCATCATCAAGATCTGGCTCACACACCTTTATTACATAACCAGAAGTGTTTAATACTGGCTCTTTACCAGGGATACACTTTTTTCTATCCCCAAGAATTTCAATATCGTAGTCGTTAGCTTTTAACATAGATTAAAGTTCCAAATACTTCATTGTGCTTGTCGCTTATCAACGTATGCGTTTTAGAAAGTAATTTAATTAATAATTCTCTTAAAATATCATAATTTTTAGTTGCAGGTTCAAAAACATATACATTTCCACCTTTACTAGCCGCCCAAACAGTAAATGAACCTATGTGCCCACCTATGTCTATAACAATGTCGCCAGGTTTTACGTCTATATTATAGCAATCCCCCTTCACTACTTCATTTATAATACTAATATCAGTACTACCTTCTCTTGTTTTAAATTGTAAATCGTTTATTTCATACATATTTCTTTGATTAATTTATCCCACCTAGAAACAGCATCATCCATACCAATGATATTATATGACTCTTTCTTAACAGGTTTGTCAAGCTCTAGTTTCAACATTCTTCTAATTTCATCTTTGTCAGTTGAATAATTATGAAGATACTTCTCCACAGGACTACTTGATGAAATATTAAAATGGTTAAAGCCGACCATTGGTATACCCAGAGTCATACCCTCAAACATAACAATTGTATATGGAGAATTAGAAAAATAGAACATGACCTTGTATTTTCCGATTGTTTCTCTATATTCCGCGTTGCTTTGAATCGCTGCTATGTCAAATGGAATACCTTCAAGATATTCAGACAATGGACAACCAAGCCCAGTAACTCCTTTAATAATCTCGTCCCATCTATCGTGAGGCTTTCTATTAGCTATTAGAACCTTGTTGATCTCACCAGTGTATGGGAAATACCTGTTTGCATCTATGGCAAAAGGAATTTCAGTATAAGATTTTAAAATAGGTTGTACTTCTTGCGGATAACAGCGTTCAGAAATAACTATGGTGACATTTTTCTGTTTTTGAACTTCTCTGAATTTGTCTAAAATAAAAAGCGGAACAGGATCGGTTGCATAAATAATAAGTGGCTTATCTCCCTTATAATCTGGAAGGTCTGTGTAAGCAAAAGTTGAAATGATTAAATCCTCATCTCCTTGATGAACCATGTGCCCATCAAAGGGCTCTTGCAAACGAACATCATGATTTCTAAGTACACCATACATTAAATCAATTAAGCCCCAGTGTTTTGCATTTAAAGCGATTTTCATAATTTAGTAGCCTCCACTATTAAAGCAGGGCAACCCAATTCCCCATCTTTTCCCCTACAGCCCCAAGACGCATCAATAGAAATGTTTATCATTCCAATTTTTGTTAAATATGACATTAATACTTCATCATTAAATCCAATCTTATGTAGGCTTGCTAAGTTATTTTTATAATCTCCAAACGTAAGCCAGTTCCATTCTTCCCATGAGATATCTTTATCAACTAAGCATTTATTAATAGATTCTTGGTTATTGGTAACTATTTTCATTTTTCCTCCTGGTTTTAATATCCTTTTCCATTCAAGTAAAATAGATTCCATTTCTTTCATATTAAAGTGTTCCAAAACCCAATGAGAATATACTTCTTCATATTTATTATCTGGTTCTGGTATTTTTTTTGCATCACAAACAATTTCAATATGTGGTCCACTTTCTATGTCTAGGTGGACATATCCCTCTGTGGGTCTTTTTCCTGAACCTATTTCTAATTTCATTGTTTTCATATTTTTAATATCATAATTGCATTTGCGAAAGGAAATGGTGTATTATATTCTGTATCAGCAACATCTTCTCTAGTGGCTTCTACCCATTGATTCTCTTCTAAATTTATTCTTTTCATAAATAGAAGATCTGGAAATGCTTCAAAAACCTCATGTGTACGAGAATACCCAAATGGAATAGTAATTAGAACATTTGGAGCCATTTTTAAGATTCTGTTTACCGCGAGAAGAGGATCGTCGGTATGTTCAAGTGTTGAAATCGAAAGAACAGCATCATATTTTTTTGTTGGATTCCAACTTAAAATATCTTCATTCATAATATTTTGCCATTCTATCTTCTCATAAAGATCTACAACATCATGCCACGTTTCTGTTTTTGGTTTATAGTGACGAGTAACATTCCCAACTTCCAAAATTTCTTTTCCTTGAAATTCATTTAGAAATTCCATAGCAAGAGGAAGCTCTACTCTTCTTTCATTTACTCGCGTTTGATTGGGCTTCATGTCTATATATTCGTATTCTTTTCCTTGAAATTTAAACATTTTGTAATACCTCCTCAACTCTTCTTCCACAGTTCCTCCAAGAAAACTGATTAATAAAACTTTTTTCTTTTCTCCATACTATAAATTCATCAAGAATAATTTTTTTTAGTTCATCTATATCTCCAGGTTGAAAAACACGACGTTTTTTATACCCATCGGTCCATGATAAAACTGGCAAATCAGTATGCGCGACAACCAACCCACAACTCATTGCCTCGAGTAATGGCAAAGACCACCCTTCTCTATTGGCATTTTTTATAAACAGCCAATGTTTAGAATAAAGTCTATTTAAATCAATTGGTTCGAGGTCTATGTCCAATACGTCAATTGTTGGAAATTTTTCATTGTCTTTCCCCGCCTTTAATAAATTAATATGGTTCATGTACTCTTCTTTCTTAATATTATATGATTTTATCGTCATAGAAACCTCTTGATAATGATTATTGTAAAATGCATCAAAATAAGCGGCAATTGTTGCCTTCCAATCTTCGCGTGAACTATTACTTCCCAATGCATCGTGTAATGTAATAATAGAAAATGGATAGGTTTTATACCCTGAAAAATCCTTAGAATTAACACCAAGAGGTATAACATGAATTGGTACAGTCACACCATTTTTTTCAAATACTGTCTTATTCCATTCTGTTGGAGTAATAATCGCTGTACATTTATTTAATAATTCTGCCCAATCAGACTTCCAACCTTCAAAAGTTTCTGTTTCGTGCATGGTAAAAAATACATTTTTTCTTTGGTTATTAAACTTTGCATCCTTAACGTAGTGTGGTGGACGTATCCAAAGAGCAACATCATAATCTTCAGGATCAGTTTGAAACAAAACTGTATGACCAAATGCTTGCAAATTTGCAACTAATTGTTTTGCCATGAGTCCATATCCTGATTTTGGTTGCATTCTTCTGTTTGCGTCGAAGATTTTAATTATCATGTAATTCTTTTCTAAATTTACTATAGTTTTCTCGTCCCTTTATCCTCTCTTCTTCTTCGTTCATTTCTCCAGCAGCTTGAGCCTTTTTTATACTTGCGCCTTTCTTATGATGAATAAAAACATCCGTTCTCCATATTTGATGGTATCCTAAAGCAGTTATTTTGTCAATCAAACTTACTTCTTGTCCATAAAATCCAAAATCTTCTGGGAATTTATTAACCTCCTCCCAAATTTTCTTTGGGAAGATTAAACAAAATCCACTCAAGCACCACCCTGGATACATTTTGCTAAAATCAATAAAAACCTCTTCTGCTTTATTTTTTTGTTGATTAATACAATTGTCAGTCGATGGACCAACACACCCAACCTTTTCTATTTTTTCAAAGGTTTCTAATAATTTTGAAAGCCAACTCTGTGATACTTCTGTGTCTGAATTCAGTAAGCAAATATAATCTGATTCAGATTTGTTAATTAGTCGATTCCAAATTTTACCAATGTTATGTCTATAAAGATAATTATCAAAAACAGTTAAATGATAAGGAACGTCAGTGTACTTAATCACGGACTTAATACACTTATCTTCTGCCTCCTTTACATTATATTTTAAAATTATTATATCAATCATAGATATTTTCATTTGTATATACTAATTTTATCAAAATTTTAATTTAATCATTGACTTAATCATCGTCATCTAGTATAATCAATTGTATGGAAAAAATCAAATGTAAAATTTGCCCGTCAGAATTTATTAAGAAGGGAAAAACTTTATATTGCGCTGAGTGCAGATCAAGTGGTCTTGCTAGAAAAGATAGTCATAAAAAATATAGACAATCTCCTAAAAGAAAAGCTTGCTTGCTTCGTTATCAGAAAACAAATAAACGAAGAATTTCTGCTAATAAATATAATCGATCAGAAAATGGTAAGGCATCTAAATTGAAATATTATAATTCTCATAAACAATTAGTTATAGATAGGGCAAAGAAAACCCAAAAACTAGAAACTCGATCTAGGACCAATGCTCATGACAAGGTAAAACGTTTGAAAATACCAAGAATTTGTATCCTTTGTCATGTTACAGAAAAACTTATTGTTCATCATAAGGATAAAAATGTATTCAATAATAATATTGAGAACTTAATCATCCTATGTTCTAGTTGTCACGGAAAAGAGCATGAGGCACTAAATCAAAATCTCACCCTTCTTAGGTAGTCGTTTGTGTTGCTTATAAAATTGTTTTAATATATTTGGTTCGTATCCCCATTTTTCAATGAATTTAAGTTTGTTTTCTTTAAAGAACTCATTATGATCTGGAAAGGTATGTAACGTCCTTCCCCCGCCATCTCTATTTTCAAAATTAACAAGAGGCATCGATTTATATGGAATCTCATTTTTCAATAATGTAGCCTCCCAATCGTCATCGTCCCAGTAGCTGATCCTATATCTTTCATCCAAGCCTCCTATGGTCTCATACACCCACCGCGGCAGACAGAAACAGCAACCCCAGAAGTCTTGTTTTTGCCCATCAATTCTGGGAGAAGTAACAAAATTGGGGTCACAGAGATCTGTTAATGATCCTTTTCTCAATATTAAGTCGTCATTCATGACAATGAGATAGTCTCCATGTGCAATTCTCAACCCACGATTAATAGGTATTGCATAACCCTCCTTAACGTTTGCAGATATAATTATTTCATCTTGTCCTATGAGGGAATCCGTGAGCCTTTGCAGGACCGCTGGTTTGTCTTTATCTGATTCATAGTAGGGGATTATTATTGAGATTTTCATTTTGTTTTTGCAACTACTGTGAGCAACCCAAACCTAATACACTTATTATTCTTACAAAAGAAAAGCTTCTTTGATTTTTGTGAAATGTCTTGAACAACTATTCTATCAAGCTCATATCGACACTTATTACATCGATACGAAGCCTTGTCGTATTGCTTCTCCCCCGTATACTGTCCAAAGATTTCTTTAAAGAAATCAGGTGCGTCTGTCATTTTTTTATCGCCTCCGCAATTAGACAAGACATATCGTGCGCCTCGTATACCTTAGAAATACTAATATCTTCAAACCCCGCGCCACATAACATCATCTCAAGCGAAGTCTTCGTGTAGCCTGATTTATGGATCTCTCCGTCATGCGCGTGAGTGCCATAGATAACAGACTGAATTCCATTGTTTCCCTCAAATGTCGTATAAACATTACTATCTAGGGGTTGCATATTCTCAAACTTTATTACCTGTCGTGCAGCCCATTCCATGTCAGGAACATTAAGAGTTAAAATACCACCCTTTTTTAATTTACTATACCAGAGCCTTAGCACTCTCGGCACGTCTCTGTGAGAAATGTGCTCCAGTAAATGTGAAGCATAGATATGCTCCAAATACCCATCTTCAACCTCATCTAATTTTGTTGCATCCATCTTCATAACCTCTGGATGATCGATAAAGAGGTCAACTAGTTGCCAGTTGCTGTAGTCACTCATAACCTCAAGATGTTGTTTATGTATAGGTGGCAAGGAACTTCCTAAATTCAACTTAGTTTTAAGCATATTGCACCTCCTGTGTGCTCTTAACGCGTCCGCCAAAAGTGTCAGACTTTCTATGACAATATTTATTCCTTCCTTTTTTAATCCTTGATGGATATGTTTTAAATTCTATTTGACAAATTAAACAGGTTGTTTTCATAATTTATCACTCAATTTCTTTTTCATTATGTAGATAATATTCCTAATTGTAATTGGTCGGCATAGTAGTAATGACTCCAAATAATAGAATTTTGTAGTTCTCGAAGTTTTGGATTATCAAACTCAACCTCAACTGGCCTTCCACATGCACGAGCTTCTAAAACTGCTCGTTCTCCGCCACCATTAATATCTGCTGGAATATACACGCGTCTAGATGCATTATAAATTTTACACAATTGTTCTACTGGTACCATATCAGAAATCATAATGTTATCAGTTAGCAGATCACTAATGATTCTGCCAGATTCCTGCATGTTATCCTTTTGTATCTCTCCAATTGCAAGTTTGTGTCCCACTTTATTTTTCATTAATCCAAGTCTCTTCCAATCGGCAAATGCACCAACTGTTGTGTAGTCCCAAAGAAATGAGGGTCTTCTCTCTTCAAAATATGCACTAATATTTACTCCAAACGCGTGAACAATATTTTTATGATTAAAAATCTGAGGAATATACCAATTTGTTTCATAAAATAATACATCATAGCTATCTTGTGAGTCGGGAGGAAAAGCGTTTCCTCCAATACAAAGCCCCTTCTTACATTTCCATTCCCTAATAAGGCGTTCTACTGGGGAATTAAAGCCGCCCCACCCTAATACGAAGTCATAATCTGATGGCTGTGGGTGGTCGCCGTCAGGATGATCTCTGAGATTATATTTTTCTATTTCAAATTCACGTTTTTCAAGTAGGTTTAGAGCAGCCCAAAGTCCATCTTTCCATAACTCTGGATATTGATGATCATACACAAACAGTATTTTCATATGTATACTATATAAAACTTATTGATAATTGTCTATCTGCTACATCAATCTATCTTTCCATGTTTTAGGAATATTATCCCCCGTTAGCTCTAAACTATCTAGGTATTCAAATTTCTGCGGTCCAATAGTCTTTGCCCATTCTGCCATTTTTTTAATTCCCTCTGCAAGTGATACTGAAGTTTTGTACCCAAGTAGTTTTTCTGCTTTGTAGTTTGTACAGTAGGCGTGCTTTACTTCCTTTGGTCTATCGGGAAAATGTTCTGGCTTTAAATCTGATCCAAATGCTTTTAATATTTCATTGACTAATTCATTTATAGTAAATTGTTCCAGTGGCCCAATATTGATAATTTCACCCTTCGTCTCTTCAATAAACCCAGCCTTTGCCAAATAGGGAACAACATCGTCTATATATGAGAACGCTCGAGTTTGTTCTCCATCTCCATAAATAATTGGAGATTTTCCATTAAGAATTCTATTCATAAATATTCCCGCGACATTTCGATAGGGATCCCACAGTATTTGTTTTGGTCCATAAACGTTGTGTGGTCTTATAATTGTGTAGTCAAACCCATGAACGTCGGAGAGCACCTCTGTTGCCTCTTCCATGGCAGTCTTTGCAATAGCATAGATATCTACTGGTTTTCGCTCCATATCCTCGTTAAATGGCGGATTTTGACCACCGTAGACCGACATTGAGGAGCATACAACTATTCGCTTCATTCCAGTCTTTATTGCAGGAACAATAAGGTTTAAAAAGGCATTATAATTATTTTCTGTTATAAGGATTGGCATAAACTGAGAAAGCCCTTCGTGAGCCCAACAAGCAAGATGAAAGATTACTTCAGGCTTATGTGAGTGAATGTATAAATCCATCACTTCAGTATCTCTCATATCAACCTGGGTAAATTTTATTCCTTTTGGAACGTTATGTCTTTTCCCAATAGAAAGATTATCAATACCATATACTTCGTGTCCCTGATTAAGAAGATATTCTGCCAGGTGTGATCCAATAAAACCTGCTACGCCAGTTACGAGTATTTTCATTTGGTGTTTTTAGTATATTTTAACACCTTTCCTTCCCAGTCGAGAATAATCCATTTTTCCCCTACAAATGGTATCTTCTCTCCATCGAGAACTAATCCCAATGTATAAAGAAGCCCCTCTTCATACCCAATCTTCCATTCCTCATGAACCGAGCCTGCCTTCATATTTTTTAAATCATGGAGCTCTTTAATTAATGAGTCTATTAGTGACGTTTTGTCTTGTTTCATATTTTAAAATCTTCTTTAATTTGTTCTAATTCTTTTAACCATTTTTTCATTTTCTTTTTAATTTCTTTTGGGGCTTTGTACCAACATTTATTATTCTTATCCCAAAACTCCTTTACATATTCTTCTTGCACAATGTCTTTTGCCCAATTTGATGGAGTTGATTTTGGTTTATTCCATCCCCTAAAATGATGACACATCCAATTTTCTATCTTAATTACACGACTTTCACCCGTATAATCCAATATTCCTGTAAACCGCTTCTTTGGACTAACCGCAAGCGCATCATCTTCTTGTGCATCTTTTAGACCATGATCAAAGTCTCCCGTCATATAGTAATTTATTGAATCTGATCTAAAATCCATTCTGTATGCTTCTGCATCATTATTTTGGACAAACTCAACAAACTGATCGAAATCGCGATCAGTAAATAACATATCGGGATCAAGTCGTAAAACAATGTCGCATTCCTCCATCATAGAAAGACCCTCATTATATAGTTCTCCACGAAAGTCCATTTGAATTGGATATTCGCTGTTGTAAACCTCTACATTTGGAAAATATTCTTCGAGAACAAATTGTGTTGCGTCTGCCTTGGTAGAATATCCATGTTCATTTTTGTATGAAGGTAGTGGACCGCTTTGCACTAAAACAATAGATCGATCCACTCCTCGCTTCAACATGTCAAAATGAGGCTTAACAAACAACTCTTGATTCCAAATTGGTGTTATAGACCCTATTTTTTTCATTTTTTTCCTTTTTTGAATGGTGATACTTTCTTAGTATCTACTGGCTTTTCATTTAAGACAGTTATGTCTTTTTCAGCGGCTACAGCCTTTGTTTCTTCGAGTTGCTTTTCTAATTCTTCTTTTTCTTTTTCAAGATGTTTTTTGATTCCTTCTTGCTTTTTCATTGCTTGAAATTTCAAAAATTCTTCTTTATCTGATCCCGTGATCACATCATAAAGATCTAGCGCAGTAAGTTCTTCGCCATCCTCTCCAACTCCAACAACGTCTCCGTTGACAATAAGAGCCCTTGGATCTGTAATTTCAATTACTTCCCCAACCTTCAAACCTCTATTTTCAATAGGTTGCCATTCTGGATTTATTTTTTTAACTTTCATATATTTCACCTACTTTCTAATAATAATAATATTAATAATCTACGGTTTTACTCACCATACTTGGTCGATCAGCAGGACCAGAACTTGATCCTTTGTATCGGGTTGCATACCGTACTTGTGACGCACATACGCGCGAACAGTATTCTATTTTTCCTCTTGTTGTTCGCTTAAGTACTACTTTTCCACAAATCGGACAATTCCCTTTTGTTGAGTCTTTTTCTCCAAATTGCATATTATTTCTCCTCCTTTTGTTCAATAATTTCTAATCGCTTTTCTGGGTTTTGGACCTTTACTCTAAATAGAGTATCCCAAGTTGCAGCTACGTGCTTCCATTGAAAATAGTCCATTGCCCATGTCATCATATTTTCTCGTATCTCCTTTTGTTTCTTTTCATCTTTAAGAAGCCCCACGATTGCCTTTACATATTTATCTTGACCCTCTTCCATAGTAATGTCAACATCAACTTTGAGTCCATTTCTTACTGTCTCCTGAAGCGCTGCATAATTTGTCACAACAGGAATGGCTCCGCAGGCTTGTGCTTTCATTGCTGAAATGCAATTATGTACAATGTGTCCGTTAGAGACATAAGAGTTGTCATTTTCCACCTCAAGATTATAGACATCTCCTTCAAAATCATTAAATTTAATATCTGCTATTCTTTTAATAATATAATCATCTGAAACCCCATAAAATAGAGCCCTTGGCTGAGTTGTCCACCCAATCGAATAGCTTTTATTCCCATTCTTATGTATTCGTGGAGTGACTCTTCCAGAAATTCCTATTTCAGATAATAATTGGCGCACTTGACCAATAAGCCTCAACGAAGTGTTTGTAAAGATGCTTGTTCTTTCATTTTTGTGTCCATCTGCTGCTAAGATTCCATTCAATCCATATTGATTCATGGCATGTTCAGATAACATTTTTTTATTATTGTCATAGTATAAAGAACGAAGAACCTTTGCTAGACGATAACTTTGGATATAATATTCGACACAACCTCTTAATTTGCGAGACTTTACTTCTATCCCAAATGCGGAAAATCCATCAAGAACGGGCCTTATATGTTCGGGATGACTGTTTGCAACCAATACTCCTACTTTTCCTGTTTTGATTAAGGCAGTACCATCCCCCGCAAAGTATCCAAGCCACCAGCTGAGTTCTGGTGTAACATCTATTTTTTCAGGAACGGGATTGTCTGTGGTAAAAAAATTATTTTGTCGATGTGCTATTGGTATATGAAATACTTTTGAGGTTTTTGACTTATATCTTGGGAACAACACACAATCATTAATCGTAATATTTTTTGCCTCTATCCATTGTGGCTCAGCCCCTTTAATGTCATTAAAACTTCTCCAACTACTTTTCCCATTAATAATATAAAGGGGGTGCTCTGGTGTTAGCTCTAATTTATCTCCAGATTGAACACTAATTTCTATCATATGTCCATTATGTCTTCTTCGCATTATTTTATTAATACTATTATATTTTCCAGTATGCGTAAGAACTTTATCTTCTATTAAGATATCTTCAATATTTACCTCTCCTCTTTTTGTCGTAACCCTTGTTCCAGCAGGGTGACACGATATTTCTTCAAAATCAGTCGGGTATGCCCAAATACCAGTTCTTGATAGTTGATAATGAAGAGCATCGTGTCCGATTCTTCCATGATATGTAATGCCATCTTGTCGCATTAAGCTCATTATTTTGTTTTTAAATTTCATTCTTTCTGGGTTGTCTTTATTCAAGGTATCAAACACATCAAATCCATAATAGACGTCAAGCGTTGCATTGGGAACTTCTTTTATAATCTTTCCCCAATTATTTAGTAAATATATAAGTCCTCGATCTGGTGAAGAAATGTAAGCTATCTTTTTGGAATCACCTTTCCATTTTTTAATATTAATATCAGAGATTCCATTTGATGTTACGAATATTTTATGATCGGGAATAACTTTATATACTCCATTTTTATTCATTCTCAAAAGACTCTTGTGATATTCAGAAAGAACAGCAATCTTGTCTATTTTATTTAACCGTTCCTCTGTAAACTCTGGGTTATTTGGAACATCGTGGAGCCACAACATAGTAAATTTAGATTTGGGATTTACATCAACAAAGCCAACAGATCTCCATAATATAAGAGTATTAAATCCATCCTTTGCATTAATATCATTCCATGGTTTATATGTCACTCCAGCATATTCCCCAGCATCATCTCTTGGATCGCCATATACTGTTACCTTCCACCCAAGCTTTGCAAGTTCTTTCGAAAGTCTTACTACCGCCTCTTCCGAACCTCCAATTCCCGTTGTCACGCTCTTTGGACTCCACTTCTCCCATCCTGGCCCACAAAGAATAGTGATTTCATCTTCTCCCCAAATTCGAGGAGGAAGGAATCGATGTCTCATTTCAGTTGCAAACTTTTCTTGGTGCATCTCAGATGGAATAGATTCCACTAATTTACCAAGCTCTTTTGTCTTTTTTCTCTTCTCCAAAAACTTTCCTAAAAATACAACCGATTGACAAGCTCTGTTAAATTCAATAAGCCTCTCTATTTCTTCTAATGTTTCTTTTGGATAGTCCTCATAGGGCAACATCTCAACTAACATTTTAGCCGATGCGTGAGCCTTATCTAAATTTTGCTCATGAAGTGAAACATCTATACTTACTTGTAGCGCTCTCTTTTTAAGTTCTTTTGGATAAGTAACAATTGTTGTTTTTGGTTCAGGGGTTGCGCTTCCAAGAAGAAGATATTGTTTTGCTTTTTTATAGTCTCCCAACATAACGTACACAGATGCTAAATCTATATAGTAGCTTGGAAACTCTGGGGCTTCGTGCATTGCTTTTTCATATGCCTCAATGGCAATTGTTGGCTCTTTCTGTATTACAGCAATTTCAGCAACATGTCCCCATGCGGTCGCGCGCTCTTCTCTCCAGCCAGATGGAACAATATATCCCTCTTTCCCTTCTTCTCCATGCCCCTCAAGGTATGCATAGAAGAGTTTTAGGGCTTTATTATAGTAACTTTTACTTTCATCTCCCTTGGTCATGCGAGCAAAATCATAATATCCTTTTGCAAGATAAATAAGAGTTCTTGGATCTTTACCCTTTTGTTTAGTAAGCATCTTTTCAAGAATTCGTACATTTCTTGCAATATTCATATCTCCTCGATCTGCATTAGAATGATGAACAACAATACAATCTTCTCGTTCAACCTTCACAATATTTTCCGATCTTTGTTCAATAAGAGTTTCGTGTAATTCTCCAATCCATTTAAATGTATTATTATTTCGAATAATCCGTTCTCTTGTTTGCTTTACAACCACATCAAATACCTTCCCATTTTCGTCATAATCCACAAGATACCAATAGTCTAAAAATACTGAAGAATGATTGAGGGAAGCCATGTCTTTTATAATAAGAGGAATCTTTTCTGAGCCCTCAAGAACATCATCGGCATCATGCCAGTATACAAAGTGGTTGTCGCCTTGCGGAACCTGTTCTAGGGCATATTGTCGTGCAGCGGCAAAGTCATCAACCCACTGGAATTGAGTAATGTTTGTTTTGTATTCTTTTAAAAGTTTAAGAAGTGGGTGAGAAGAAGGAAGTTTTTTATCATCATACGTAACGGTAATATAAATATCGTCTACATAATCTTTGATTGAATCTATTGATCGTTTTACCATCTCAATTGGTTCGTCGTGTTTGACGATCATATTGAGATAAAGAAAAGATTTATTTTCCATACCGTTTTTAAAGGGATTTATTTTTTTATTTTATAAATCCACCAAATTTAGTGCTAGGTTTTCCAGCCTTAAATGGATGTTTGATGGCATTGGCGAGTTTTCTAATAGTCGCTTCTGTTACTTTGTTTGTGAGTAAATCAAATTTTATCATAATGTATACACCTCCATTTCATACTATTAAACTAAAAACAACTTTGTCAACTCTTTTTACGCAGCATTCTTAAAAAACTTTATTTTGTTATCATTTTCGTATTTAGAAGGCACTTCTCCAATTGACATAACCGCGCCAACCCAAAGACTTTCTATACTATCAGGATCCTGTATTGTGTCTTCTGCATCAGTTATTACTTTCCGTAGCCAACGCTTTTCTATTTCATTTAAATGAACATGAGAAGGAATAGTTTCTCCTAAAAATTCCACCATATATTTCCGCTTAATATAATTAAACGGAACAGTATTTGCGTGAGTTTCTCCGAGCTTTCGAACGAAGTATTCTCTTTCTAGTTGATTAACGTAATTTGTCATATTTTTTGTGCAACTTTAAATGCTGGATAGCGCTTCCCAAACTCTTTATAAAAGCCTTTGTCAAAGGGTAGTTCCTCAGTAGTATATTGACTCCTTATTAATAACATTAAATCATACGGAAATGATAAAGTAAAGCGCCGCTCCATATCTTTTCCATCAAATGTTTGACCATATTTTTTATCTTTAATCTGTTCGCGGTATTGGTCAACATTTACCATGATTGCCTTTACATTCTCAGGCGCGCGTTCTGCCCAATTTCTCACTAGATCGTCAATGACAGACCATGGATCTTTATTATTTCTCTTCTTAATAATGCTTTCTGCAAATTGTATATCATCGAAATTTCTTATTTTTCCTTGTTCTGTAATTACAATATTTCCCATAATAGTAAAAAGTGGTTAAGCAAGTTTGGCAACTCCTTAACCATGCCCTTATTGTTGTAGGAGCAGTAAACGAAGGGGCGTTTACAGTTTGTTTTTGCTCCGTCAGCTAGACAACTATCAAACCAGATCAGCCTGTTTGGCTATAACCTGTTCTCTTAAGATCAGCTTTTTCTTCTAATACTTCAAGAGTGAATTCAGTTACCCAATGTCCACGATCAGCGTCTCCAACTTTAGAAAGCTCCTCAAACAAAGGTTTGTCAAGGTAAGCTACTTTGTGAAGATCTTCACGTAGTCCATAAACAGTTACTGTTCCAGCCACGTTTCTAACATCTCTGTGGTGCATAATTCTATGCGATCCGACAGCAGAGTCGTAAACGAGGATGTCTTTTGTAAGTCTCTTTTCAGATGCATCAATGTAACGAGTAGAGTTTCCTCCAAATCCAGCAATTGCTTGCTTAATTTTAACGGTACAAAGCAACATGTCGAAAACCTTATCTGATCTAACAGCAGTGTAAGCGTCAGCGGTCATATCATTAAGCTCTTGTTCTGAGAATGATGTTCCAGAATTTCTTCCAGTTACAACAGAAGTGATGAATGCGTCTATTCCAGTCATTTGTCGTGCGACACCAGATGATCCTGATGCTCTAACGGCGTTAAGAATGGCATATTCCATCTTCATCTTCATTTGTCTCAAAGCGTCTGCTTTTTGAAATGCGTATGGATCTCCCATAGCGGCAACGTTTACTTTTCTTTCGGTTCTAGAAACTTGGATAGATTGAGTGATGATTTGTGTTACGTTGTTTTCTCTTGATGGTTGTGTAAGGTCTGCAAACGTTGTGTCTGCTCCTTCGATGCTACTTGAAACTGTTGTTGGTCGTGAAATATTGTATTTCATCCATTCATGCAGTGTTCCTTTAGCGGTTGCTGTCCCAAAAAGAGTCATAAGTGGTGTTTCCAATTATGTTATCGCAAGCTTTCTATTTCTTGCTTCTTACTATTCCTAGTAAGTTCAGGTCATATCTTCCCTTTCGGGTCGGGGCATTTATGGATGTTATTTCAATCCTGACCGTCGAACCTTCCAACATTACTGTTGGCTTGGCTGCTGATTATCCGTTCTGGACGTCCCAGCAATTAACCCCGTATTTATTTACTTAAGCCCTAAGTGGCACTTTTGTTTTTAAAGTGCAATTCTCAGTTCTCAAGCCAGACAATTTGTAGTTCATCTGGTGAAACATCACCAATAACATCTAATAGCGATTTTTAATTTCTATTCCTAGAAAATCGGACTATGTCTTCATTTCCTCGCGGAAAGGTACGTGTATAGTCTCTACACATTTATAATAACTTCTTATCTCTAAGAGATTATTAATTTAGCACGGCGTTGGAAGACCTTTCGTTCACCGTTTAGCGTACTTTATAGAGGACCTAAATTTTATCGGCTTCTATTCCGATATTACAACTTCGACAAAGAATTCTACCGTTATTCACATCCCAAAGTTCTTCGCAAGTATAAGCATCTTTCAAGGATTCGATTTTGTTGTCACTCAATATAAATCTAAATTTTTTTATATGATCGACCTCGAGCCTGTCTTTTGAGTTGCATAGTACACAAACTTTGTTGGATATCTCCATTACAGCTTTTTTCCATTGTGCATTCTTTTTACTGTTACGGATGGAAGCGGAAAGTTTATAGATGCCACCTTTCCAATTACCATTTTTTTCTCCAACTCCTAATTGTTTACTAAGCCTTATCTCAGAAAGTTTATTTCTCTGTTGTTGACTTTTGGGTACGTTTTTTAACCATTTCTTTCTATCAAGGACAATGCCATGAATTTTGAAATACTTAAATACCGTTGTTTCTCCACAGTTGAGCATTTTTGCTATCTTTATTAAAGATAGCGTTTCGTATTGTTTAATGCACCATTCTTTGTTTCGCAATTCTAAGTACTTTACTTTGTTTAGTTTTTCCCATTCATGCTGACATTTTCTAGTACAAAAAACATTTTTAGCTCTCCTGAACCTGCTTACCTTATCGACGATTTCTTTATTACAAAACTCGCATGGTTTTGTCTCACGCCTTGATTGATATTTATAAAGACATTGCTTAGAGCAAGTCGTTCTTCTCTGATAAGCAGAGAATTCTTTTTTGCAGACTGGACATGTGTAGCTTTTCATAAAGCTATTATATCACAGTGCGCTTCTAGTTGTGTTGAACTTGGAGTTACATATCCACGGGCAATCCTCTCTTCTTCCCCCGTCCTGATACGAAATAAGTCCCCAAGCCATAAATATCACCCCCCTTAATTGGCACCCCATACCCTTTCTTTTAAAAATTGAGTATGGGGTGGGTTGGGAATAACCCTATACTCATTCGCCCTCTTTGCGCGAATGCTCTGTGTTCATTAATCGTTGAGTTAAAGCATCTAGATTTCCTTTTCTTGTCGCCATAACTAATTGTCTTAGTTCTTCAGAGTCTTGCATTGTTTGTCTTTGCTGTTGTGGTTGCTGGTTATTTACTCCCGCTGCACTTTGCATCTTCAAATCATTGCCTCCTTCTGCTGGCTTTCCTTCTGCTACCTTAACTACTTGTTCTTCTTTAACTTGAGCTGGTGTTGCTTTTGATTTCACGTAGTCTCCCGCTTCCTTGAAAGAAAGTGGTCGCCCTCCGTAGTCTGCCATGTTGTACATGGAGTCAAGTAACATTCCTCGCACCTGCTTGTTAAACTCAAGATCGAATTTTTCAGATTCTGGATTAAGTTCAGGATGTGTTATGAACGCCTCTGAATTCTGTCGATCTATTTCTCTTTTTTCAGTTGTCTTGATGTAATTTTCGATTGTTCTTTCAGCCTGTGATGCTTTTTTATTTATTTCATCTAACTTGCTCTTTAGTCTTTGCTCATTAATAAATGGCTGACCAGTGGCAGGGTCGATTTCAACAAAGTCTTCTGCATTCACTTGCTGACGAGCTGGATGTTGAGCTATAGCTGGGACATCTTGAATAGGTTGGAATGTATTGTTTACATTTTGTCTCTGTCCAATCTGTCTCTGTAGCTGCTCATTCGTCTCGTGCAACTTTCTATTGTTTTCTAACAACTTATTGAATTGTTCTGTGGTTCTTGCTTTGGCATCGTCTACTGCTGGTGCTTGCACCTGCACAGGATCTTGCTGTGGCTGAACCGTCCCCGTATTGGGTTGGTTTATTTCGGTCATATTTTTTCACCTCCTTTCACATGCGGAATATTTATCATGCCCCTCACGCAACGGGGCAGGTGGATGTGATTGTGGTTTACCCACTATCGCAAAAAACCCTAATTTTTGATGGGCTCGTTTTTATAAAACAATTTGCCATCTCTAATTTCTAATCCTGGACCTTTAAGGCCCATGTGACACTTCTGACAACTAACACCAGATTCTGTCGCATGGAACTTATGATCGCACTTTACAAACGGTCTAATCTCTTCTCTTACTACTTCTCCTTCTCCCCAAAAATCTCTTGACTTAACTTTGTAAAAGTTGTCTCTAATATTTCTTTCTATTGCATACCCATCGCTTCTTGGAAGCGGGGGAAGGGTTGTGCTCATATCTTCATCGGATTTACTGATAACTCACCTTTCTTTTTTTTATCTAAATATTCACCGCGACTTACCATTTGACTTATCCATTCGAGAAGTTCTTTTGCATTATTTGCAGCGTGGTAAGCATTTAATTCTTGCCATGCCCATTCTTCTTTTGTTGTTCCTCGCGGATCAACCCAAGCATGAAAACCTAAAGTTTCTAACTTTTCTTTTATTACTTTAAAACCAGGAGTTTGTGTTGTTTCGTATACTTCCTGTGCTCTTCGTAATTCCTGATCTTCCTCATCGTGTAATTTAATTGGTGTAGATTTTAGATTCATAATTATTGTTTAAAGAAATTTTTTAATTGTTCTGGATCTAATGAACTAGTATTTATTCCTTGTTGTTCTGGTCCAAATGGTGACTGTCCCGCGGATTCTCCCCCCGCGCTTGGATCAGTTCCTCCTGGAATACCAGTTGGTTCTCCTCCGCCCCCAGCGAGTTGCCCCATGATGTTTTGTGGACTTGGTGGCCCTCCTCCAGGTCCCGTTGGTAGTTCTTTTCCCTTCTCAAAGTATTTTTCAGCATCTGAAAATCCAAGGTCTTCAAGCCAAGTAACAAAGAGATCTTTAAACTTAGGCTTAATTCCCTCTTGCAAAAGCATTTGTGAAATATTTGGATTTGATGTAAGAAGCATTATTGCTTGTTGTCTTCCTGCTTTTCTTTCATCATCTGCATTTGCAGTCATTGATTGAACATCAATTGAGAAGTCAAACATTCCCTTAATATCCTCAGGTTCTACAATAAGTAGTGCGCTCTTATCTCCTTCGTCCATATCAAATTTAGAAGAATAATCTGGCTTATCTTTTGAACCAATATTAACTTTGTATTTTGGAGTTCCCCCATCATCAAGTGGAAGTGCTTCATTTACTTTCCCCGTTTTTTGGAACGACTCCATACTCTCTTCAAGAAGTTTTTTGCTTTCCTGAACCAAATAAATTTTGTCATTAAGCTTTGACTCTTTGAATTTTTGTACTATGTCTGGTCCAACAATTCTCATAATGTAGTATTGTTTTTCAGGATCAGAGAAAAGAAGTTTTTGGTTCATTGTATGCCAAAGCATCATTTGTCTTTTAATTGATTCTGATAAAAATATTTGATTGTAGTTATCTCGAGAATTTCTCTGAAGTTGTAACGCCTTCACTTCCGTTGCTGTCTTGTCTTTTTGATATGGTTGAATATTTGACACCCCCAAAGAAGACTCTCCGAGTGCGTTCATCATTGAAGAGACAAGAACAGAATAGGTTTGACTGAAAAGCTGAGAGGCGTTTGATCGAGATTCAACCAATCTGAAGTCTGTCATGGGATTGTTCATGATCCACCGTGCACCCTTACCCCATTCAAGAGTATGTTGGCGAACACCTGGACCGATTGCAATAGGTGAGTATAGTTGTTGATTAATTTCATCAACATATTGACAAAGAAGGGCATTAATTGCCTTTTGAAGTCCTTTTACTGGCTCAATTTCTGACACACCATATAAATCATCATCAATACGATAATAACTAAGCATGACAACAGGAATTTCATTATTTTCGTAAGGGTTAGGAATGTCGCGAAGAATTACGCCTTCATTCTTGGCAAAAGTAATCCATCTGTCTTTTCTGTATTCTGTAATGACTTCAACCGTCTTAAATGCAGGGTCCTTTCCATACGGGTCAGTCTCGAGTCCCGCAATGGTTCTATTTCTAGAAATCCAATTAGTTTCTCGTCCATCTCCTCCACCTAAACTTCCCTCGGCAGTTGAAATTGCATATTTGAGTCGATCTAAGTTTTTATATATAGGAGCAGTTCTTCCCTGATCATTAACATTTTGTAAATCCTGAACAGTAACATATTGTCTAACCTGAAACCAATTACACGATTGAATAGAAGTTGCGCTAAGATCATGTGCAATATCACGGTTATTGAGAACTTGCATATCTGGTCCGTCAAACACCACCTTATTGAAACTATCTGTTTCGTATCTCCACTTACAAAGAGCAAAAGAAGCTCCATACTTTCGAGTATTCATATCCATCATTGCCCATTTAGAAATCATGGATCCGCCAACGTTAGCCATATCCCATTGGTAGTCGAGAAGAGCATTGTTAATTTTTGCAGAAAGTACATCTGAGCCTTCTCGCGGAATTAAGTGGCCCCTTGGTTTATTTGCAATAAGTCGTGAAGTTTTTTCAAAAATAAAAGTGAAGATTCGTGGATCAAAAAGAAGAGCATCATATGGCCACTTGTTTTCATCAAGCCATGATCTAAAAAGTTCGTCAGCTTCATCGAAGGAAATAGATCCTATTCTGTTTCTCCCCGTTGAGCGTTTGTCGGTCTCATCAAAACCAATGTCAGAGTGTATCTTACATTCGTTGAAGATTTCCTCTTCCTTTTTTTTCGTTTTGCTAAGATCTTTTAAATCAGCCATAATAATTGTACATAAAAAAACCCGACCATTAAAAAAACCCAAATTAATGGGTTCTATTAAATTGGTCGGCTAAACGGCGTTTTTCGCCTTTCTAACCTATGTATAAAAAACGTATCAGGCTATATCTTTATTTGTCAATAGTTTTTTTTCTTTCAACTACTGCTGGCTCGTTTACTTTATCGGATTCTTCTCCCTTAATAAACATCACCCTTCCATTCTCTATGTTGATAGAGATTGTTCCATAGCCATTCCCTGCATCAATATTTTTGATATGTCTGATTATTTTCAAAAGTACAAGCACATTTACATTTGTTGATTCTAAAAGGTCAAAAAGAACAAATAGGTCTGGTTTGACCACCTTAAGCATCTCACGAAATGCAAATTCATTTCTAGATTGTTGTTTGTAATAGTCTAATTCTTCTGATACTTTTTTCATAATAGACACATTTATTCAATAATTTTCGAGATATGACATTTAGGGCAATATCGAAAACGCGTTACTTCTCCATCCTTTTCTGTTACTCCGCCCTCTGCCCATCTAATCTTCTCTTCATTCTCTGCAAGAATCATTGGATGATTGGGACAGAAGGAATCTGGATTTCTCTTAACAGAAGCCTCATATCGATCTTTTGCATATGGATATGCATCGTCATTAAATTTTAAGTTCATAAGAATAAAAAAATATTAATTATTTAAATCTCCACTTTTCCTGCTCTCTTTTAAATGTCTCATTGTCTTGATCTCCCCAATCGTGATCTGGAGTAAGTTGTGCTACCTGCCATGCTCCAGCACTAGCCATAACCAAATCGTCCTTCTTATGTGCTCGAGCCTGCGCACGACCCTTTACTATCATGAAAGACTTCAACTGTCTAATTTGTTGTTCGTCATACATTTTCAACATCCCCTGATTTATAGAAAGAGAAAGATCATCAAGCATTTTTCTTCGAGTCCCAACTAACTCTCCTCCAGAAATAGCACCAGTTGTAATCCACCCAATACTTCCCTTCTCATAAGATCCACCCTGCGCGGCAAAGTCAACCATTCTAAAAAGATCTGGATAATTAAGAGTCTTTAAAACATAAATAGTTGCCTGACCAGTATTGCGTTCTACTGCAAGTTTCGGGTAAATGCCAGTTTTGCTAAAAATATATTTACACATGTAAAAAAGCTCATACCCAAACTGACTTGACTCAATAATAGTATTCATAACAAGAGGAAAGTCGTAATGCTTCTTACTAAATGCCACAGCTGCACAATAGTCCTGAGACTCAGCGGGATCCCCAAATACAACAAACTGCTCGTCGTGCTCGAGTTCTCGGTATTGTCTTACTGGTTCTATATTATTTGATATTTTTGACATAAGTTTTTATTTCCATAGTTTGGCGTGAGTATGTGACAAGACACACACAAGGTTCTTCCATTATCTAATTTAAATCTTAATTCTGGATAATCGGAGAATCTCTTTATATGATCGGCTTGTAATTTATTTCCTCGTTTACCGCATATTTGACATACATAATTGTCTCTTTTAAAAACCCCGTTTCTCCATTTTTTATATTCATCGGTTTTCATTATTCTTTGTCTCTCTGATCTCAATATGCCACCCTTCCAAGAAGGATTTCCCTCTCCTTTTGGAAAAGAATATGCTTTTATATTTTTTTGATCACCTTTTTTAAATTCTGTTTTTGGGGAAAATCTTGCTCCTTTATTTTTTCCTTTAGTCGCTTTTGAAATATTTTCTTTCCATTTCTTTGATAAATGTTTTCCATATAGGGGATGATTTTTTCCTCGCATTCTTTTAGAATGTATCATGTCCCTACACTTATGACTGCATGTTTTATTTTTTTGTTTAATTTGTTTTTCTGTTAGGTTTTTTTTACAAGATTCACAATACATTTTTTAAGAAAATTGACCATCTGGTGCAAATCGTCCCTGTCTTATTGGATCGGTTTTTGCCTTTAACATTTCATTTAAAATTAGCGTATTGAAATATGGAGTACCCGATGTCACAAATGCTTCATCTGGATCAGAGGGATACTCTTGCATTGCCATCTTCTCATTAGGAAACTCCTTCTTCTTTTTCTCTATCCACTCTTCTGAGTAAAATTCTTGCCAACCAAAAAACTGTGGATAGTAAACACTAAGTCTCGCGCCATTATCATCAAACTCGTTTGCCTTCTCCCATGTTTCGTGATAATAATTACCCTCTCCGTTTGCTGTTGATTCAATAAAGATCATTCCATGATCTTGGGGGACCTGCTGAGCAGTACCTACGACGATTTCCTGTGCTGTAATAAGCTCGGTATCTTGATAAAACGCACATTCTGAAAATAAAATATTAGTAGCCGTTCCTCCACGTCCTCCTACTTTCGCTCCTGCTGTTCCAATATAAAATATTGCATCATTTTCGGCATTCTCAATAAGATTTCTGTTGTCTGATTTTAAAAACTGCTTTTGAACTGCCTCTAAGCTAGTCCCCTGCTTTTCTGCAAGTTTTGCAAAGTATGAAGTAATATATGCCTTAACCTTTTTAAAAAGAAGATCGGTAGAATCTTTTCTATGAGAAATACAAATAGAAACAGAATAGGGTCGAACAATAAAGTCCACTGCAAAAAGCGCAAGTATAAAAGAAGACATACCCTGCTGACGTGCTTTCAAAACAATTTCTCGAATACCTTCCATATTGGGATGTCTCTCGTTTAAAAGTCTGTAGTATTTTTCCTGAACAGTATTTAATTTAAAGGGTATTGGACTAAGTGTGTCCTTATCGGGAACGAGAAAATTTTCCTCGATGAATTTCTGATAGTTAATCTTCATCTTCTGCCTCCTCCACGGCTTCCATATCATCAAGACTGATTTCGTCCTTCACAATTTCTGCATCCTCTATATAATCTGATACAAAGCTTTTATGAGCTTGAAATACATTAACAGCAACAGGAGCACCAGTATTCTTTTTTTCCAAGAAATCTTCATATTTAGCAATCTTCATAATTCGATCCCACCATTCTGGATTTTTAGATTCTTCCATTTTTTTAGTTGCAACATCCAAAAGTTTTCCATACCCATACCCTTTCTTTTCAAGATGAAGCCGCCCAGATGCCCTGCCTTTCTGTAAATACAAAGAACCAACTACTGCCGCAGAAGACAAAGACTTACAATTGAATACGCGTAATGCGGCTCGAGTGGCATTCCCCCCATTCTTTAAAAACTCCTCAAGGAATAGATCTAACTTCTGTCTTTGAACAATTTTTTGAGTATCTCCTCTTTTTTGTTTTCTAACTGCTCTAATTTTTTGACTCTCTTCTATTAACGGTTTTCTTTTTGCTTCAATAACTTGTCGTCTTAAAGCATTTGGAATATGTCCCTTCGTATTTAGCCACTTCTTAAGTTCTTCGTCAGTAAGCTTATCTTCTTCCTTTGTTGGTGGAGCTTTAATTTTATAATTTTTTGGATATTTTAATTTCATAGGTTTATAAATTTACAGAGGGAATATTTGGTATCTGTGGCGGAAATGTACTGATGGGAATTTTTTGAGTAGGAATGTCTTT
>Ga0210043_1000159_pt1 | contig 74412 bp, 88 predicted proteins | sample CryGeymet201501t_FD_183990 | JGI IMG/M metagenome (GOLD analysis project Ga0210043, IMG submission 183990) | Groundwater microbial communities from Crystal Geyser aquifers in Utah, USA - Crystal Geyser metaG 2015-01t (SPAdes) (version 2) | ecosystem: Environmental > Aquatic > Deep subsurface >... | reverse complement strand
AATCTTGGCTTCTGAAACTTTCTTCATAGCGATTAGTACATCAAGTCTTTGTTCAAATGCGCGAACAAACACTCCGGTCATACAAACAAAATCAAGTGGTCCAGCCTTACGCAAATGCTTGAGGAGAGTTTTGCCGTTTATTGGCGCAGTCTCGAATAAAAACGTCTGCAAAGCTTGGAGCTCAGCAAACTCTTTATTAAGCGTGTACGCTTGTACACGAGTGCGCTTAGTGTGTCCCTCAAGTTGTTGGTACACCTGCTTTTTCTTTATCAAGTCAGCTCGCTCAAGAGCATTCATTTCAGTGCGAGCAGTGCGACGCACTAATTTAGCGCGACGACTTATTTCGTCGAAAGTGAATTCTTTGGATGGGTTAAAAAGAAAAAAGCGGAGTAGTTTCACTCGAGCAGGACTGCCAAACAGAATTGATAGCGGATCAGAAGCCATAGCGGAATACGGAGATTATATCACAAAAAAGTGACCGTCATTTTCTCCAATCATTCAACTATAATGACTCGATTTTTTGTATAAACTCCTCCAATGTACAGCCTAGATGTTCTGCAGCCTTACGATAATTATCTTTGGACCATACAATCTGTTTTCTCTCGTGAGAGTGATGTATTACCCACATTGAAGCAGGAACGCTGTCGGTAACTTCTCTAAACACTTCAAATCTGACCGCACTACCCTTATTTGGTACAACATTTATCCGAGCAATGCCTTTTTCTTCAGCAATCACTTCTACCGCCTTACGATATTTCTTAAGCGGGTAGTTGAGCTTCGGCATAGTAGTCAGGAGTGTCTACCTCCCTCACCTTATTCATTAATTTAACAATCAAACCCTGAGATATCGCAAACCACTTCTGTCTGTCAGGCTCATATGAAAGCGGTACATTTTCAAGATGTGCAGGATTGTGGTACTGATGCAAACCATCTACGTACGAATCAATCATATCTCTAAGCGCACTAACCACCTCTCTTTTTGTCTCTGCTTCAAAGGTAATATCAAAAGGCACCACAAAGCCTCGCCAAGAGTGCTCGCCTGTCTGGTAGACTACCATCACTGAAGAGTAATCTAGTCTTTTTGAAGAAATCCCAATCTGTTCTAGAAGCGCTCGCATATTTTATAAATTAGACAACTGATTGGTTAATTGTACCAAAAATGATGTTTTTGACAATAAGTAAAACTTATGCCAAAAAATCATGAGTTCTCGCTCTTAATCAAGACGTCTGTCACCTTATCTTCTTACCAACCATGAACAAAACAAAAACGCCCTTTCGGGCGCTTTTTGTTTTGGACTAAGAAACTTATTTAAGAGTAACCTTGTCCCGAGTCACTAAGTATAATTGTTCGCTTACGCTCCAACTCTACTAAGTGCTCGTGACCTCGGCTCGCGGTTCGTCGCGACAGGAAATAGTCGCTCCTCACTTTCTTACAGAAACTGTTCAGGTTGTATGACAAAATCCTGCAAGAATGCAGGATTTTGTCGACAACCTCTTGCGAAGTGACATTAAGTCACTTCTCACGCTCCGCCCCTAAAGTGACAATAATTGCTTCGCAATTATTTCAGTGTCACTTTAGCTCCAGCTTCCTCCAATTTTGCTTTAAGAGCTTCAGCGTCTTCCTTCTTCATACCTTCCTTAACTACTGAAGGAGCAGCATCTACCATATCTTTTGCTTCCTTAAGGCCGAGGCTCAATACCTCCTTAACAACCTTAATAACAGCAATCTTCTGAGCACCTGCTTCGGTAAGTTCAACAGTGAACTCATCCTTCTCTTCAGCACCACCGCCAGCGGCAGCAGGACCAGCTACAGCTACAGCAGCAGCTGAAACACCGAAGTGCTTTTCAAGTACCTTCACAAGAGCGTGAAGTTCAAGAACACTCATCTTCTCTACCTTCTCAATTAGTTCCTTGAATTCAGCAGGAACTTCAGCCTTCTCTTCTACTGCCTCTTCCTTTACCTCCTCCACTGGAGCTGCAGTAGTTTCTTCAACAACTTCGTTCTTAGTTTCTTCAGACATAATAATTTTATTAATTCAATTTATATAATTTCAAACTTCTTATTGGTCAAAATTTCAAAATTAGATGAAGGTGCGTTGTTTGGAAGAATTTTATGAGGAAGGCGTACAAAATGTTACGACGACTGAATAAAATTCTGAAAACAATGCAGATTCGCTAATTATGAAGTTTTTAAGCGGATTTCTTTTCGGCGATGGCATTAAGTCCTACAACCAATCCCTGGATTGGGCTGTTAATCACATTAACGAACATACCACGTAGTACCTGAAGTGATGGAATAGATGCAATCTCGGTCATTTCTTCGCGAGTCTTGTACACTCCCTGGAACACTCCCCCTACAATAGCCAAATTGTCTTTGTGCTTTTCTGCGAAAGTCTTGATGTTCTGGGCTGGAGCGATAGCGTCGGCACTGTATGCAACAGCGATTTCACCTTCTAGCTCTGGCATTGACCCTTCGAAGGCACCATCAAAGGCACGCTTCATTAGAGTCTTCTTGGCTACAAAGTATCCGACACCCTGCTCACGCAAATCTGCGCGCATAGCAGTAACATCAGATACTGGTAGGCCACGGAAGGATACGAACACAATCGAATCTGAGTCGTTCTTTACCCCTTCGAGCTTTGCCAAGATATCTTGCTTCTTTGCTTTTGTAATTGCCATTTTATGGTTTTTTAGTCCTTGGCTCTTGGTACCTGGTAAGGATTTGGTCAAAGACCAAATCCAAGTGCTAAGTACTAAGTGCTAAACACTAGTTTAAATAACAGGCCGTTTTATAAGACGGCTCGACCACGTATCCAATGACTAGGAGTACGGCCTCGGCCGGCGGTCACATAAGTGACTCATCATCTGCCTAAAGCAGACCGGCTGTCTTTGAACCTGTTGACAACTAATCTACCAGACTGAATGAAAAATGCAATCTACTCTTTATTAAATATTTAAATGAGAGCCAACTTCCCTATCCAGTCGCCCCGACTACCAGGACCAAGAAAAGAGCAGCGCTGATAACGATAAGAAAACTAAAAAGAAATTTATAGAAAGTTTTGTTGAACATCTTAGAATTTTATCATGGACTCTCTAAAAGCCAGATACACAAAAAGCCCCCTTACGGGGGCTTTTTGTTGTCGTTGACTTTGTATCAAGCGATCCTGAGTATCAGTAAACTAACTAGGTTAGTTGCTGATAGCCTGGAGGCCAGTACGGAAGTCGGTTGACGGAGAAGCAGTTGTAGTGCTTCCAGTACCAGTAACGGTAGTACCGAAACCAATACTGTTAAGTACAGCGCGGAACTGACCGGTTGCTTCAGCGTTGTGAGTCACAACAAGCTCGAAGGTAGCGGTCTGACCCTCACCAATCTCGTAAGATGCGTTGGCACTGTTATAAGTACCACCACTTACATAAGAGAATGAAGCGGTTGTTGTAGCTGAACCACCATTCATGATGTTTCCGCTAGAATCAACTACGCTGAATCCAGCACCAGTAGTTACTGAAGTAGAAGATGCAGCACCCTCCTTAACCCAGATGGTGTCGCCAATAGCGGTCACCTTAACTTGCATACGGAATTCACCGTAAGAAGCAGACGGAGTTGTAGAGTTGTACACTTCCTTAGTACTTACAGTACCAAGAGCAAGATTTGCACCTTCAGTAACGAACTTATGGTTGTCAGATGAAGCAGAACCAGAACGGTCGCTGACACTGTCACCATTTTCGTCTTCTACGGTCCAGTCAGTAGAGCTGGCTACGTCGATAGAGAAGGTGGAACCAGAATCAAAGCCAGCAGCAGTCTTAGCGACATCTACACGAACCTCGAATTCATAAGTTTCACCAGCATCAAGATCAAGATCAAGATCATCGAAGGTAATAACTCCTGAAGTACCACTCAAAGAGAGGCTTTCAGAACCTACACGATCGCCGTCCATGTAAAGCTGCGCAGCAGTGACCATACCAGAAGTGGTAGCGTTACCAGCTGCCCAGTCAACGATAACAACGTCAAGATTCATGTCAGAATCACCCTCTACTTCTACATTGAAGGAAAGGATATCAACACCATTAGTCTTGGCAGTTGAGCTAATCTCAATGGTGCGAGCGTTGTTGATTGAAGAGTCACCAGAACGTACGCGGAACTTCTGATCAGAAGCTGTAGCGAAGTCTTCAAAACTAAAGATACGGTAAGTGTTCACATCAGTTGAAGTTGAGTCAGTGATGTAAGCGCCTTGTGCATCCTGGTAACGGATACTAGCGAACTTAACACCCCATTCTTCACCAGCATCAGTAGAGTCAATATTGTTAGCAGCTGAGATAGCTACTACCAACTCTCCCTTGTCACCATCACGGATAACAGCGTTCTTAAGGGTTAGGGTCTTTGAGTAGATACCAGATGAATCCTTACTGAATTCATCAGCATCAACACGTGCAACCTCTTCACCATCAAGCCATAGAGAGACTTCGTCAGCGTACTTGTCGAAACGAGTAGCTGAACTAGATTCCTCAGAACCTTGAGCGTGATCAAAGGTAAGCTTTACAGCAGCAAGAGAGATATCAGAGTTGTCTGGAGTAATCTCAAGACCAGCTACCTCTACATCTTCTTGACCTTCACCTACCTCCTCATTGTTGAGGCCACTCATGAACTGAGTTTCATCTAGAGTACCAGCACCACCTTGTAGGCCACCTGGAGTACTTGGAGTACTTGGAGTACTTGGGGTTGCTGAACAAAGAGCGTTAGCCTTAGCCATTGTTGATGGACCAAAGTAACCGGTTGGGCTTGTAAGACCAACTGGTACTAGGATATCAGCAGAGTACTTAGTCTGGAACTTAGATACTGCAGTTGCAGTCAAAGAACCATAGTAAGAAGTTTCCATTCCTGGAGAACCTGCACCTGAAAGTGCTACTACAGTGTCTGGGTCCATGTTAAGGAACTTTTGCAAGTTCATAACATCAACACCAGTTGAACCTGTTGAAAGGCTGCGAGTAAATGTTGTTGAACAGGTACCTGTAGCAGAAGCAGAACCAGAAAGCTGGGTCTGTAGACTGTTTACAAGTGCAATGAGCTGTTCAAGGCTCATTGATGATACGTCCTGAGCTTGAGCTGCCGGAGCAACCAAACTGAAGGCCATAGCAACCGCAACGAAAGCCACAGCGGCTTTAGCTGCAATGTTGTTTGTTGTAGTCATAAATAACTTTATAAAGTTTGTTACAAGATTTTGTGGATTAAACAAAACCTTGATTACTAATACTAATAATATGAATTAATTCATATTAGCGAATGGGGATTAAACCACTCGCGAATATGCCAGCCGTGCATCGCGATGCTCGACCAGCAGATTACGGCGTACATATATATGTACGCGCGCGCAATCTGCCGGTCGTGATCGCGTTGGCATTCGACGCCACACGGTCCGGTAATAAGAGAAGACTGAAAGCGGTAGATACAGAAAAAAGGGATAAACAGTTAGTCGGAAAATATTTAGTTGTCAACGTTCATTGGCAGTGCCGTTTCTCTTAAAGAAAAAACGTGCACATGCACATCGCACATAAGTATACAGTCAACTATAAAGCTAATTGCATACTCGTGTGGAAAACCGTGAGGCTTTCCGAGAACTCATCACAACATTAATTATGATGAAGTCTCGGGAAACCCCACAAAGTTACGTTATCCGTAGTTAAAAGTCAAAAGAAAAATCATTACGAAGTGACTCTTGGACTACGAAAAAACATTACTGTTACCTACCCTATATGACGTCAACAAACCCTTATTCTTACGGCCAAATAAAGGCTCGATAAACATCACATGAAGTATTCAGTACATTGTCAAACATCTAACTCTCTCCCCTTTTCGTACCTCTGCACCAGAAATAAATTTTAATTCACTCCAACACAATTCTTAAGGACAAAGACAACTCATCTCACTCACATCCTCTCAACTGTCCTTTACCGCAATAGTCTAAGCTATTGAATATTTGGACCAGCGTCTCTCACCGTGTCTCTTAATCAGGTTGTCCTCTATCATGGCGTTTAGTTCTCTTTGGATTGTCTTTGAGCTTACATCCGTAATTATGTCCGTTATGTCCTTTATGGTTGCTTCACCCTTTGCGCTCAAGACTACCTTGATGCGCTCACGTCGGTCACTGTCAGTCGCTCCCCCACTTGTTCCACTAGACTGTGGAGTTGATGTTTTAGGTTGTGCTGATGGACGTGGAGTGTGGACCGGGGTGGATTCCTGACTTCCAGAAACTTTGTAGTCGAGGTCGTCGAATGCACTGGTACGCACTAGGTATTTGTTGATACCGCGAAGTATTCCGTCTATCTCCACTACTAGTACATGTAGTACTTCGGCGGAGATGGCACCGATGCTGGACGCAATACGGAGTTTGCTGTCGAGCGCAATCAAAGAGTGTGCAGCGTCACGAAGTGCTTCTTCAGCTAAGTGTGAGCGAATCTCTAAAGTCTTTAAAATCTGATTATGAGCCACTCGAGCAGTGTCCAATACGTCCTCTATGACCCGCTCTGTCTGACTACCCTTTTCCACAGAGTTAGAGACATAGAAAATAACAGAGACAACTTTCTCTGTCTTTTTAAAAATATACTTATAATACGAGTCATCTTGGACTAGTCTCCTAGTCGAGTCTGTGGCCTTTAGAATGTCTCTTGTGTCCATAATATGTGTCTTTTATATGTCCTCTGGAGTTAATAAGACAGCGTTAAGGACATCATACGCTTCAAACAGGGAAAGTCAACGGTTTTTGCCTATGGTGCCGATTCGGACATTGTTTGGCTGTCTGTCCTTCTGGCTATTGTTTTCTTTTATGCACACGTCCTTTATAAGGCCTGCGTGTTATTATTAATAGATAGGATTTCTTTCAAAACTAGCGTATCTGCACTGGTTTCAGGATTTTTGCTTGGTCACCTTAGTTCTATCTAAGGCTCGGTCGCAAAAATCCTTCCAACCAAGGCACCTACATCTAGTTTTGAAAAAATCTATAGAGCAGTTATGAGCGAGAAGGTTTTTTCACTATGGCAAGACGTAAGAAGCAGATAATTCCTGAAAAACGATCATTTTTTGACGACCTGTCCCCCCACACTAAGCAAGCAATCGGGGCCGTGGTATTTGTAGTACTTGGAGTTTATTTCACCCTAGCTCTTCTTAATGTCTCTGGCATTGCTGGTGAATACACCAAGAGAGCTCTTCAATATATATTAGGAAGCGGAGCCTACCTCGCACCCGCATTTTGTGTCTTTTATGTATATGCGCTCTTGAAGCCCCGCGAGGATGAGCGAGTGAGTATTTCTAAAGTAGTGGGTATCGGACTTATCTTCCTTTCACTTCTTGGAGCGTTGGGACTTTATGGTCAGCAAGCACTTGGTGGTGTAATCGGATACTACTTGCAGTATCCACTCATGCTTCTGTTTGGAAACATCACAGCCGGAGTTGTGCTGGGAGCGACCGCCATTGTTGGTACCTTCCTCACTTTTGATATTGGGTTCAGACGACCAGGTTGGTTGAACAAAAATGAAGAACTTCCATTAGACGAAGATCTAGACCTCCCTCTTATTACTGGTGACAGCGATGAAACTGAAGAAGAGGAAGAGACACCGGCTGAACCGGAGGAAAAGTCTTCAAAGATGAAGATTAGTGAGAGGCTCGGTTTCACTCCGGGAGAAAATCTAAGCATATCTGCTTTTGAAGGTCCGTATGACCCACCTCCTCTTTCATTACTTTCTAAGGACCGTGGAAAATCAAAGAGTGGTGACGTGAAGGCAAACGCCAATATCATTAAACGTACTCTCAAGAACTTTAATATTGAAGTAGAGATGGATGAAGTATCTATCGGACCATCGGTAACTCGCTTTGCAATAAAGCCAGCTGAGGGTGTACGCATCTCAAAAATTGTTGGTCTTCAGAACAACTTAGAGTTGGCTCTAGCTGCGAGCCCGATTCGTATCGAAGCCCCGATTCCTGGTAAGTCGTTGGTTGGTATCGAAGTACCAAACACACAAAAGGCCACTATCGGTTTGGCTAACCTACTCGGCTGTGCTGAGTACGCAGATTCTCCAAAGCCACTCTTAGTAGCTCTTGGTCGTGACATCACCGGTATTCCGCACTTTGCCAACGTCGCTAAGATGCCACACATCCTTATCGCTGGTACCACTGGTTCTGGTAAGTCGGTAACTATTCACGCTCTTGTTACTTCCCTCCTCTTCAGAAACTCTCCAGAACAACTCCGCTTCATCATGATTGATCCCAAAAGAGTGGAGCTCACTCTATATAATGGTATTCCTCACCTTTTGACTCCAGTCATCACCGACTCTAAGAAAGCGATTCTGTCACTGAAGTGGGCCATCAAAGAGATGGAAAGACGTTACGACATCCTTCAGGCTGAACGAGCTCGTGACGTGGATTCATATCACGAAAAGGTATATAAGCCGGCCAAGGCTGAGTTTATTAAGAAGGGCTCTCGTGAGGAAGACCGAGAAGCCCTGCCTGAGCCAATGCCATACATCGTTATATTTATCGATGAGTTGGCGGACCTAATGTCTAGCTACCCGCGAGAACTTGAAGCTAGTATCGTACGTCTGGCTCAGATGAGTCGTGCGGTAGGTATTCACTTGGTACTTTCTACCCAGCGTCCATCAGTGAACGTCATCACCGGTCTTATCAAGGCCAACGTACCAAGTCGTGTGGCACTTCAAGTAGCTTCCCAGATTGACTCACGTACTATTCTGGATCAAATCGGGGCAGAAAAACTACTCGGTGCCGGAGACATGCTCTTCTTATCGGGTGAACTTTCTAAGCCAATCCGCCTGCAATCCGCATACATTTCTGAAGATGAACTCCATAACGTAGTAGACTATCTAAAGAGTCAGGGTGACGGACACGATTTGGACTCTATCGACTTAGATAACGCTGGAAGTAACGGTAGTGAAGCAGCCTTTGGCTCAATGGGCGGAGGTGACGATGACGACCTTTTCGATGAAGCTAAGCACGCTGTGACTGAGGCCGGAAAAGCATCTACCTCATATCTCCAGCGCAAGCTTCGTATTGGCTACTCTCGTGCCGCTAGACTGATGGACCTATTAGAAGAACGCGGTGTCATTGGTCCGCAGGATGGTTCAAAGCCGCGAGATATTCTGGGTGCATCGGATGGAGGTGATGATAGCGAAGAACGTTTTTAAAACTATATGAGACCCATTAAAACTCCAAAATTTATACTACCGAGACTATTGAAACTCTTCACTGTGATTACTGTAATTGTCTCTGGTATAGGCTACGCCGGCTGGCAAAGTCGACACTTGATTACCGGACCAGAATTGACTATCGCTAGTCAGCCTCAGGTTGTGCAATCTGGTCGAGTGATAATGCTTAGTGGAGTAGCTGAAAACGTCACTTCCCTCACCTTAAATGGTCGGCCGATAATGACCGACCGTGCCGGCAACTTTACCGAGGGTATTGTGTTAGAAAATGGCTATTCTGTGGTCAGTTTAGATGCTCGAGACCGTTTTGGACGTGAGGTACATTGGGAAACTCCGGTGGTTTATGTGGAAGAGACCTCCGTGGCGACACTGAGCAAATAGTTGTGAAAGGGTTATAATGGAAGAACTAACGATATAAAATACAGTTATGGCGAAAAAATTTGGAGCAAAAAAAGAAGTGGCTAAGAAGGAGTTAGGAACCAAAGATGACAATAGTCAGATATTAGACACCCTACGAGCCATCAAAACCAAGTTTGGAGATGATTCCATTATGACCTTCGGTGAAGGCCAGAGAGTTGATATCGATGTGGTACCAACTGGTTCTATTGGACTCGACGACGCTCTTGGCATTGGTGGACTACCCCGTGGACGTATCGTAGAAATCTACGGACCAGAATCGTCTGGTAAGACTACCCTATCACTCCACGCTGTGGCTGAAGCACAAAAAGGTGGCGGTATCTGTGCCTTCATCGACGCTGAGCATGCTCTTGATCCTGAGTACGCTAAGAAGCTTGGTGTGAAGCTTGAGGAGCTACTTATCTCTCAACCAGACAACGGTGAGCAAGCACTAGAGATAGTGGAGTCACTAGTGCGCAGCGGAAAGCTAGACGTAATTGTTATCGACTCTGTAGCGGCTTTGACCCCACGTGACGAAATCGAAGGTGAGATGGGAGCTATGCACGTGGGTAAGCAGGCGCGACTGATGAGTCAGGCCCTACGTAAGCTCACTGGTGTTGTCTCTAAGTCAAAGACCGTAGTTATCTTCATCAACCAAATCCGTATGCAGATTGGTGTGATGTTTGGTAACCCAGAGACTACCCCAGGTGGTAAAGCTTTGAAGTTTTATACTTCAGTTCGCTTAGATATTCGTCGCATTGCTCAAATCAAGAAGGGTGAGGAAGTGGTGGGTGGACGCCACCGCGTTAAGGTAGTGAAGAATAAGGTGGCAGCGCCATTTAGAAGCACTGAGTTTGATTTGATATATAACGAGGGTATTAGCCGTGAGGGTGAAATTCTAGCCCTGGGTGAAAAGTATAATTTAGTATCCAAATCTGGTTCTTCATACTCATATACCCCACCTGGAGCTGATGAGTCAGCGGTAGTGAAGCTAGGACGTGGATATGACGCTGCTCGTACCTTCTTGCGAGAGAATACTAAGATTTCTAATGAGATTTTGAAGCATATTAAAAAGGCTTTGAAAGCAGACGTATAAAACAAAAGAACGGCATCAGAGATGCCGTTCTTTTGTTTTATATACCCCACACTCTCTACCTTAAAGCCCAACCCCCTTCATCCGTATACAGTGCTTCGTTGTGTTCACGAAGTGTTTTCCAGAACATGGAAATCAAAGTAACTGACATCAACGCCAGAAGGAACCAAGTTAAGGAGTCGGTATTAAGTAGTGCACTGGTCAAAAATCCGAAGACCTCCCCCACTTTTATTTCCATCATATTCCTCCAAACGTCAGGTACAGAAACCGCCTTAGTGAACATAAACAAAGCCACCACAAACACGGCGCTGTGAGACACCACTGGATGTTTTAATTGTCGTAACGCGTAGGCGTAGTAGACACGTCGCATTATGTTTTTTCTAAGCTGGTTCATATGCATTTAGTATAACCGTATAATTTTAAACTAGGTTACGCGTCTGACTGTGCGTTTATTAATTTACGAAAGACTGCCTTGGCTCTATGTACCCTGGCTTTGACTGCGCCTACGTCCTCTTTATTTAGTTCAGCGATGTCTTGTTGACTCCAGCGCTCTAGATAGTGAAGTCTAAGGACCGCTGATAGGTGTCCAGGCATCTGGTGGAGAATGCGTTCCACCAAATCCCTCTCTAGTTCCATTCCAGTATGGAGGCCCGAGTCTCCCATAAACTTCTCAAACTCTGGGTCAACTCGGGTAAATCTTTGTCCCTCTTTGACTAGCTTCTGATAGCGGGTAAAGGCGGTGTTAAGCAGTACTCGGTAGGCCCAGGAGGAGAAGCTAGCGCCCTCCTGAGGCGCAAAACGCCCAGCATTTAGATATATTTTGGTAAAAGCGTCTTGTACTACCTCTTCGGCATCTTCTTCACTATATAAAATCCCGCGCACCTTTCGCAGGAAAGGCTCTTGATATCTATCCAAAAGCACAGCAAATAACCAAGGTTCACTTCGTGAGCGACGAAGCAATTCTTCATCACCTAAGTCCCCCGCTTCATTTGTATTAGAAAATCCCAACATAATCGTCTTTGTTTGCTAGTTGTCTACTTTTCTGGTTAACTAGTGGACCAGCACACTAACTAACAAATCTGTATGTCAGTACTATCATATAACGAAATTCTTCCAAAAAAAGTTATCATTTTCAATGATGAGCCGTATGTTGTTATTTCTAGCCATGTTTTCCGCAAACAACAGCGTAAGCCGGTAAACGTCACTAAGATGAAAAGCCTTAAAACAGGCCGAGCGGTAGAATACTCCTTTCATCAAAACGAGACCGCAGAGGAAGCTGATATGGAAAAGAAGATGGTTACCTTCATCTTTGAAAGTAAAGGTGAATATTGGTTCCATTACGTCGGCGACAAGAGTCAACGCTTTACCCTTTCCTCTGATCTTCTAGGGCCTGCTGCTAAGTTTATGAAGGCTAATACTGACGTAGAGGCACTTCTTTTTGATGAAGAAATCATCGGTATTTCTATTCCGATCAAGGTCGAACTGAAAGTTACTGAAGCCATGGCAGCCGTTAAGGGCAACTCTGCTCAGGGTGCTTCTAAGGAAGTAACGGTTGAAACTGGTGCTAAATTGATGGTACCGATGTTCATCAATGAAGGTGATGTTATCGCTATTAATACTGAGACTGCCACCTATTCTGAGCGAGTAGATAAGGCGTAACTATTCCGAAGCAATTAAAAAACGCCGCAGTCCTTGGACTACGGCGTTTTTTGCTGTTCATATCTTTGAGTATGTAAACAGCAAATGATTGAAGGTCGGGAACCTGTTGGTTGCAACAGCCAGTGCGATGATTGCAATAAACAAGCAAGCACCAGCAGTGAGTGCCACAAGTGTCATGTTCACTGGTCGCTTCGTGGCGCAGTGCTTCGACTCGTCGTCAAACCCATACTTCTTTTTCATTTGTCTTCCCCTCTGATTTGCTCCTGCGCGATACAATAGCAAAATATCCGTGCAAATGCACGGATATTTTGCTAAGTCTTCAATTGAATTAAAAGAAGAGTTATCTGTAGATCTATTAAAATCTTAAAATTGAATGGATGGCGAGGAGCTTAGGAAAAAATAATGCGAGTGCTATAAAAATAGAGCGAGTATTATTTTTTCTGTAGCGACAAAGCCAGTCGTCAATTTTAAGATTTTAATGAGAGACGTATGGAAGTAGTGCCATAAAGCGAGCCCGCTTGATAGCCTTCGCTAGACTACGCTGTGTACTAGCCTTGAAGCCTGTACGCTTCCTTGAAAGGATACGAGCGTGAGGGTTAGTCTGCTCTACAAGCTTGGTAATGTCCTTATAGTCGATGTGATTTAAGGTGTTCTTCTTTTCTGTAGTTTCTGTTTCCATATTAATTAATTTTTGTTTTTAGGTTCTAGGTTTTAGGATATCGCCCTGCCTAGACTACTTAAATGAGATGCAGACGTGCTGGTTGGAGGATTTTTGGCGACCGAGCCTTAGATTGAACTAAGGTGACAGAGACAAAAATCCGAAACCAGTGCGTATGTGCTCATTTTAGGAGTTCTAGAATGGGATGTCGTCAGGATTGATTTCCTCTTCAGGATAATCCGGCAACTTCGGCGCATTCGGAGTATCTGCGCTATTAGATGCAGAAACAGTATTAGACTGTCCGCCTCCATCTCCTCCTCGTCCACCATCAGCTCCGAACTGGAAGGTATCAGCTACGATTTCGGTACGATATCGCTTCACTCCGTCTTGTTCCCAAGAACGAGTTTGCATTCGGCCTTCAATGTATACTGGTCGACCTTTCTTTAGCCACTGTCCCATCACGTCAGCCAACTTACCAAAAGCTACAACGTCATGAAATTCGGTTTGTTCTTGCTTCTTACCGTCCTTATCGTTGTATGTACGATTAGTGGCGACTGCAAAGGAACAAACTGACTGACCACTTGGTAGTGCTCTCTTCTCAGGGTCTCTAGTGAGATTACCGTAGATAGTTGCTTTGTTGATGTACATATTTGCTAGGGATTAGGGTTAAACTTCCCTTCATTATACCGTATTTTGAGTTTTGGTCTGATCTCTCCTTAAGTAGACTTTTCGTCTGTAGTTTCATCCTCCTCCACCTTTTCAACTTCAGTATCTTCTACTTCAGCCTCTTCTGAAGCCGGAGCATCGTCTGAAGAGACATCTGATTCCTCAATATTGGTTACCATTTTCAGGTCACGAATTGCATCATGGAATCGGAAAGGATTTTCTTCCTCTAAACGACTCAGTTTGATAAGCAGGTGACGTAGGATTGATACGTTGTGCTCAATCTCAGCGTTGATGCGTACAGTATCTTGAGGCATAGCCTTGAAACGTACCCAACCAAAGTATGCGCTGTTGAATCTGCGATTTTTACTCTCTAAGTGTTTTATCACTTCGTAAGCGAGTTCGAAACGCTCTGGCGCTTCTCCATCAAAAATCTCACCTCCTTCTTTCTTAATAAGGTCTTTGATAGCTTCAAAGACTGTGTTCACTTCCCCTTCGGCGATCGTTGGAAGTACGTGGAAAGCGAGTTCGTAGCTTTGTGACTCTGAAGAGTCCATTTCTACTTCCTCGACTTCGACCGCCGGCATATTGTTTTCTGCCATATTCTATATTTTTAGATGTCTAGCTGTGAGGCCAAACACCAACTTGTAACTGCGCTACCGTACCACGAATTTACTAAACATTCAACGCTAGCCTATGCAGTCTCTAGCTTGTGGTAAAATTCCTCTATGCCTTTTACTCTCCAGAACACCTTGACTGTCTTGCTAGCTCTCGCCACCCTTGGTGGTGGTGCTTTTATCTACTGGCAAGATAAAGAACACAATGAGACAGTCGCCACATTAGAAGGTACTATCGATACAAGAAATAAAGAACTGGCCTTCAAAGAAAGTGTTATCGATGAACTTTCCAATCAACTTGAGATGACCTCCGAAGAACTTAGTGACACTGTGGACCGTTTAAGTGGAGAGAAGGAACGCAATGATGAAATGGAGGATCAGGTGCGTGAGCTCGCTGGTACCGTTTCCGACCTCGATAAACTTTCCAAAACTGATAAGGAGTTGCTCCAAAAATACTCTAAGGTTTATTTCCTAAACGAGCACTACATTCCTGAGTCGCTTCGCGAAATAGACGACGAGTGGAAGTACTCTGAGGACAGTGAACACCAACTTCATAGTAAAGTGATACCCTTCTTTGAAGAGATGATGGAAGATGCGCTTGATGATGGTATTGAACTTTGGGTAACTTCAGCTTTTCGTTCCTTTGATTACCAGTCACAGCTGAAAGGTTCTTATACTGTGATTTATGGCTCTGGCGCTAATGCTTTTTCTGCTGACCAAGGTTTCTCAGAGCATCAGTTAGGAACAACAATAGACTTCACCACCCGTGGTTTAAATGGTGGACTAAGTGGATTTCAGAATACCGAAGCATATAAGTGGCTTATAGATAATGCCCACAAGTACGGCTTTACCCTTTCCTACCCTGAAGGTAATACCTACTACGTCTTTGAGCCTTGGCATTGGCGCTTTGTGGGTGAAGAGCTTGCTAAAGACTTAAATCGAGAGGATGCTCACTTCTACGATTGGGACCAACGGAAAATTGACCAATACCTCCTACATATATTTGATTAACGGTTTATAAACAAAAATCCCGTAGCCAATTCAACTTGAATTGACTACGGGTGTTTGTTGAGAGGGGTCAAACTTAACCCCTGAATCGGTTGATGATGATGCCGACGACAACACCAGCAACTGGTGCCCCGAACATCAGGGCAAGAGCAAACCATTCCTGAAAACCCATTTTTATTCCTCCTCCTGGGTGTTAATTCCTGCTTATAGCATACTACACTATTGTGATTTTGTAAAGAACCCCACCCAGAGGGTGGGACCGGGGTTCTTTTCTGTCTTTTGCATCACCGCCGGTGATTCTTGTTTATTTGGTCGCATTTGCTCTAGAGCTGAGGCTCGGAGCTTTATGCGACACTCCAGTAAAGCCTTTTAGCATTATCTACTAATTGAGCCCTCACTACCTCCTCATCTTCCCCTCGGATGGAGGCGATCTTCTTGTACACTTCCTGGACCATCCACGGCTCACATCTCTGTCCCCTATATGGTACAGGAGCCACATACGGGCAGTCGGTCTCACCATGAATCATATCGAGCGGTGCATTACGGACCACTTCTTCATAATCTTTGGCAAAAGTAATGACTCCGGTAAAAGAGACTGAGAAACCAATATCAAAAAACTTCTTTGCTTGCTCATAGTTACCAGCATAGAAATGTACATTGCCTCGAACCTTGGCGTGCGCTTTAAGTATTTCGTATGTATCGTCATACACATTCCCCACTCCCGCATCAGCCTTGGCGGAAACACTGTTCCCCTTTGCGTCACGAGTATGAATCATCAAAGGTAGACTAAGTTTATTAGCTAACTCAATTTGTTCAATAAAAGCTTTTTCTTGAACTGCTTTGGTATCTTTTTCCAAACGATAATAGTCGAGACCGCACTCTCCTATCGCTACCACCTTGTTACTTTTCGCTAAGTTACGGTAATAATCAATATCAAACTCTTCACCACGTGAGGTAAAAGCTTTCATGTTTTCACCAAGCTCCGACTCGTCATGATATGACGCCGAGGTATGTACAGGGTGCAGTCCCACAATCGCGTAGCAGTTGTCATATTTTTCTGCCAACTCCATCGCTCTCTTGCTTGTGTCTTGCTGAGTCCCAACATTTATCATCATCACTCCCTCCTCCTTGCACTTTGAAATCACCGCCTCTGTATCTTCCTTAAAGGCATTTATATTCACGTGTGCGTGTGTGTCGATGTATTTGTAACTCATTGCTCTAATCGACCAAAAAGATTCTCTGGTTTTTTATTGGCGAGGACTGCTGTCTTAATGATGACATTAGCTTCCGGCATGATTGGATAAAGCATGCGACCAACTAGATATAGCTCAGTAGCGAGCTCACGAATCAGTACTTTAGCTTTCTCTGGCTCGCTTTTCACAAGCTTAAATGGTTCTTCTTTAGTGATGCGTTCATCAAGCTCCCCAACTTTTTTCCAAATAAAGTCACAAGCAGCTTGAATGTTGAAAGTGTCCAGAGCCTTTAAGTACTCAGAGTCAAAGCTCCCCACCGCCGGTTTTTCCACCGGCTCTTCCAAGTGTGTTTCAGCCATTTTCATCACACGGGCTACCAAATTACCTAGGCCGTTAACGAGTCCGGCTGTATAAAGTTCATCCAAGCGCTCGATAGTGATGTCAGAATCTTCAAATGGATGTACGTGACGAAGTAGTAGGTAACGTGTCGCTTCAGTGCCATAGCGAGAGACTAGGTCATATGGATTAATCACATTCCCTAGTGACTTAGACATCTTCTGACCACCAGAATTAATGAAGCCATGATAGACCACTTTGTCAGTCCCTTTCACATCAGCGCTCTTGAGCATCGCCTGCCACATGATCGACTGAAAACGCACCTGGTCTTTTCCAGCCAACTGAGTCGTCTCCCCTTCCTCCCAGAATTTCTTGAAGTTACCTTCCTTATCATCTGGCCACCCAAGAGTAGAGATATAGTTGGTGAGAGCGTCAAACCATACATACATCACTTGATTAGCGTCATTTAGCACATCAACTCCCCACTCGAGGCGAGCTCGCTCACGTGAAATACTAAAGTCTTCTAGACCTCCTTCCACAAACTTCAATGCTTCCTGCCTGCGCCACTTTGGCTCAATCACACCCGGCTTCGAGAGGTACTCCTTTAGGTAATCTTGATACTTGGAAAGAGCGAAAAAATAATTTTCCTCCTCCACCATCTGTGGCTCCATGTTGGGATGGTTCGGACATTTTCCCTCCACCAAATCACTGTCTCGAAGGAACATTTCGTCTCCCACACAATAAAGTCCCTTGTATTTCTTTTTATAAATATCACCTTTGTCTAAACACCTCTGCCAAATCGCTTGGGCAGCTTTCTTATGACCTTCATCAGTGGTGCGAACAAAATTGTCATACGAGAGGTTTAGGGCCTCACCTAATTTCTTAAATTCATTGGCATAATGGTCAACATATTCCTGACGTGGTTTACCACTTTCATCAGCCTTCTCAGCAATTTTTTGTCCGTGTTCGTCGGTACCAGTATTGAAGAAAACCTCATGACCCATCAATCGCCAGTAGCGGGCTAGAGCGTCACCCACCAACACTTCACTCGCAAAACCAATGTGCGGATCAGCATTTACGTATGGGAGAGTGGTGGTTATATACTTGGCTTTCTTTTCAGACATAATAATGAAGAATAACACCGATTTTAGGCAAAAAAAAGCGGGTGGCGCGGTGGCGCCACCCGTACTTCTTTATCTGGAGAGTCGTATAACCTCTCCTTTTCCAACTTCCTCTCTGATCTTCTCTTTATCCCCTTGCAACATCCGCACATACCGACTCAGACAACTTCCTTCTGGTGTCAGGTGACGAACCGGAATAGCGTACTGAGGAGATAATGCCAACCTAATAACTTCACGTGCATATGCACTACATCCTCCCCCCAATATCCACACTTGTCCGGCAGAATGAAACGGTCGGTGTTGTCGATGTTCAAAGATTCGTTCTGCAGCAAGGCCGCTCCTCATTCCGGCATCAAACTCATTCGAGTTCATTGACGAAAAGAGTACGTTTATACGTCTTTCTGAAGCCAGCTGAAGAAACCTTCGAAATCTGGGTGAATTGATTTCATACTTTCTGGGTACGAAAACTACATAGGCAAACGCGGTCATGGTACCCTCCTGTCTTTGCCTTCACTAATCGAAGTTTGCGCTACTTCAAAAATTCTGTCAACTCAGAGATAGCTACCCTTTTCTGCTCACCTGTATCACGGTCACGCACTGTCACAGTATCTTTATTTTCAGGTTTTTCTTCTCCTAGAGTATCGAAGTCGATAACTACACAGGCGGGTGTACCAATTTCATCTTGGCGACGATAACGCTTTCCAATGTTTCCATTATCATCCCACGCCACATTGCCAAATTCTTTCTTTAGCATTAGGAATACCTCACGAGCTTTTGCTACCAATTCCGGCTTGTTCTTAAGAAGTGGCGATACGGCAACACGCACGGGTGCTAGGTGGGGCTTTAGCTTCAAGACGACTCTTGTTTCACCATCCATTTCTTCTTCATGGTATGCGTCAGATAGGACAGCCAAAAACATACGCCCCAATCCTACAGACGTCTCTAGTATCCACGGAATGTACTTCTCCCCCGTCTCAGGGTCTGTGTATCGTAAGTCTACACCAGAGAACTTTTGGTGCTGGGTAAGGTCGAAGTCAGTACGGTCGTGTACACCTTCCAATTCATCAAAACCAGTTGGAAATTCGTACTCAATGTCCCATGCGTCAGCGGCATAAAAAACCAAGTTTTCGTGTTGCTTCCAACGCAACTTACTTTCTGTGATTCCTAACTCATTCACATACCAATCAAAACGGTCTTTCTTAATGGCTTCGTAAGCGTCTTTATTTTCGTTTGGCTTTACAAAAAACTGAGTGTCAGCTTGTTCCATTTCGCGAGTACGGAACAGAAAGTTACGTGGAGAAATCTCATTACGAAATGCCTTACCAATTTGAGCCACACCAAAAGGAAGCTTGGGATTCATGGTATCTACTATGTTTTTAAAGTTTAAGTAGATACCCTGACAAGCTTCACCTGGAAGATACACTGGGTCGTCTCCACCAGAGGTGAAGTCCCCAAGGTTAGATTTAACCAAAAGATTAAAAGCGCGAGCTTCAGAGAAATTCTTTTTTCTACATTTAGGGCAAGGTATCTCTTCACGATGAGCATCAAACAGACTATTAATCTCTTCAATCGACATCTTTTCGTCAGCTTCTACACCCACATTAGCTAATTCTTTATCGACTCGAATTCGAGTATTACATTCCCTGCACTCAGCAAGCGGGTCAGAAAAACCTCCAACGTGTCCACTGGCCTCCCATACCCTTGGATGTTTAAACATTCCTGAGTCTAAACCAAAGTAGTTTTCTTTGTCGTAGACATTAGACTTCCACCAAGATTTCTTGATGTTATTTAAAAGTTCAACACCGCGGGGTCCAAAGTCATAGATTCCAGCTAGCCCTCCGTATATTTCACTTCCTTGAAACACAAAACCACGACGCTTCGCTAGCGATACTATTTTCTCCATCTTATTATCATTATCTGCCATACCGAGACTTTATTTAACTTATATAAAACCTTAATTTTGTACTACCCCACTATTTCTATCTCCTGAGATTTCGGTGGTGATTGCTTGTGCTGTAAAGCGAAGTACTGAACCTGTGAAATTGTCGTTACTACGCAAATACGCTGCCTCGACTAATGTAGGTGTTCTACCAGCTAACGAGGAACTTGGCAAGAAATTGACTTGGAAATCTCCAGAGGCTCCACTGCCGGCATTGATACTACCAGCTCTCCACTCCACAGTACGAGTGGAAGGATTGTAGCTCCAAGCTCCAGAGCCACTTGTCTCCCCTGTCCACTCCACGTACGACGGCAAGGTGGCAGTGACCACGGCTCCCGATATGCTGTTGGCTGAGTTTTCTAATTGCCACCTAATTTCGTATTTGGTTGTCTCCCCGGCTCGAGGTGGCACCGGACCACTTTCTGCGCCAAGCACTTCTTGTGATACTGTCGGACGACTCTCTAGCTTAATTGTGCGACTAATAGTATCTGCTATTTGTTCACGCGCACTTCCGGCTGAGACACGTCGAGCAGAAGCCGAGACGTCCATCTTTATTTGTGGAGTTTCGATACCGGTTACTTCAGGACTCAAACTGAAGGATAGATTCACTGTTGAATCTGGATCAATTTTTTTGAGTGATGACACCTTACTCACATCAAAGCGGACGGTGTTAGCATTAGCATCATAGTACCCATTATTGACTGAGACATCTGTACTATAGAGAGCATTGCCCGACAATCGCACCTCTACCAAACCATCATGAATAGTTGTCTCGAGATTATTGCGCAGAACTAAGGATACAGTGGCTTGTCCTCCAGGAGCAATAGTGACTGTTTGGTCACTACTATTATTTACTCGTACATCTATGGCAAGGAAAGGCTCTTCTAGAGTAAATTCGGTATCTGCCACTGCTAACACTGAGGCTAGCTCGTTAGTTCTTCCGTCAGACACACCTGTAGTGAATTTAACGACATACTTCTCTGACTCTGTTCCTATCACGATACCTTTGATTTCTATCGAAGCGCTCTCTTCAGGCTTAAGCTCTGGAATACTCCAGACATTACGACCTGACACAGTCACTGGAACTGATTCGGTAAACTCAAAGCCACTCGGATAATCAGCACGAACAATTAAATTATTTATTGGACTAGAAGAGTTAGAAGTTACTGTGAGTTTAATAGTAGTTTCTTGGCCAGAGGAGATGGTGCTTTCTGAATCAATTTTCATTACCACTGGTGCTGAGCCTATCTTGAAGCGATGTGGTGCTGCTTCTTTATAAAAAGTAGCACTACTTCCTGTCACCCTATATTCAACTGAGACTCTGATGGAAGATTCTTGGTTCTCCTCACCAAAGACACGAGCCTTTATTGGTAAGTTATAGGTTTCGCCCGGAGCAATACCAGAATCAAGGGCAATCCTCTCTGAGAACAATTCTTTATTTTCATCGTCTCCAGAACGCGTACCTGGTGGGTATTCCACGACCAAAGTAGCCGATTCTATCGCTACATTGTTTTCATTAGTAATACCTATCTGAAGTGATATAACGTCACCACCAGCGACGGTAAACGGTCCAGAAACACCGAGGGCGATATTAGAGCCTGAGACAGTATTTTGCCCAAGCATTATGTACAAGCTAGAAACCGCCACAGAAAGAACGAAGAAACCGACGGCCACCATGAGTAAAATTCCTCGATACTTTCGCCAACCACCAGAAAAGTTCCCGGACACCTTGGTTGCTGGCGGTGAGGGTGGTGGTGGAGTAACAGGTGGAGGCACCAACACGGGTTTGGCTGGCTTTGCCACCACTCCATCCCCCATCTTCACCAAAGGTCTCTCAGACTTTAACGAAGCCCGTTCATGTGGTCGTGGTGTTTCGCCTCTTGCATAGAGACGCTCACGCAAATTATCCATCTGATCATTAGAACGCTTGTCCGACATTCTAGTAAGTATAAAGCAAAAGCCCAAAGTTGAAAGCTTGAAGTATGCCCATCTAACTACAAATGACTAACGGTCTTAGCATTTTCTATGGCTTTTTGAGCTTTTTCCGGTAAAGGTGGGAGTTCCCACCAAGCTTGATTGGTTAAATATTCGCTTAAGTCTGCTTCGTTAGCAACATATCCTAAGCGATGAAGTAGTCTAAGGGTGTATATAGCGGACAATCTCTCAATGTCTTTAGTTTCAGCCGAAGTTAGACGCAACAAAACCTCCTTTGTGTCTGCAAATAAATCGAGATGCGACACCTCTCCGTGCAGGAATTGTCGGAGCAGTCTAATCAACTGAGTGACAGCAGTCCGTCTCTCCTTTTCAATTGAACGACTGAAAAAGTTGATTTCGCTTTCAGCACTCCCTATCCGCCAACCACTCTTGCCTCGAATCAAAGAAACTTTCATCAGCGAAAAGTCCTGAAGTGCAAAACGTTGTTTGGAACGCTCTTCGCGCACACTCTTAGCGGTCGCCCATAACATTCCAGCGTCACGAGTGAAAAGCAGGAAAGACTTATCTGATGTGTTGTTCACTCGGGACCCACACACTATGGCCTCGGTAGTATATGTCGTGTACGACATAATCTATTGCATTTCAATAACAAACGAATGACTACCGACTTTTGCTTCTTCTCCAGTCGCTTCTCCAAAAGTTATTGCATCAGCTCCAACCACTCGTTTGATTTCTGCCTCAAAGGTTTTAATCACCTTTTGACCTTCTTCAGATGATTTCACTATAAGTGAAATTCGGTCGCTTGGAGCCAAGCCTTTAGCCTTTCTCATTTCCTGCACAGCACGAATGAAGTCACGAGAGTCTCCTTCTAGTTTGAGTTCGGGAGTTATATTAGTGTCCAAAGCAATCCGCTCAGTGAGACTCGTATCACCCACCACCTCCTTCACGTTTATTTCGTCAGCAATGATTGAGGAGTACTCTGGTTCCATCTCAATGTTCAAAGATAATGTCTGGAGTGGTTGACGTACTTTAACACCAGCCTTGGTACGAGCTTCAAGTGCCAACGTTACAAATTCTCGAACCAAGCTCATCTCCCCTAGCACTACCGGATCAACTTCCCGAGTTTCCGGCCAGTTGGCTAGATGCACGCTCTCTGGTGTTCCTTCGCCCTTAACTCGCATCCATAGATAATCAGCGTAGAAAGGCATTGAAGGTGCCATTACAAGTGCTAGATTTTGGAGTACATGACGCAAGGTGCCAAGAGCTAGTTTTCTATCTTCAGTGTCTTGACCCTTAAGTCGGTCACGTGAGCGTCGCAAATACCACACCGACAAATCATCAATGAAATCAGTAATCGGTCGAGTGGCTTTGTCTAACTCGTAGTTCTTAAAGCCTTCAGTGGTTTCATTGATAAGTTGGTTGAGACGAGCAACTATCCAACGGTCAAGCACATTCGCAGAGTCCGACACGGCTTCAGTACCATCTGCAAACATTTCATACATCTGAAGTACGTTATGAAGTCGACCGAGATTCTTGCGCATCTGCTCAGTAGCTTCTTTTTCTGAGAAGTTTAAATCTTCTCCACGGATGATTGATGAGGAGAGAAGATAATAGCGGATAGCGTCAGAACCAATACGACTAACCAGCTCTATAGGGTCTGGATAATTCTGTAGTTTCTTAGACATCTTCTTTCCGTCCTCTGCCAACACCAACCCGTTAACAATTACATTTTTATATGGAGATTCATCAAAGAGCGCTTCACCCAACACGATAAGTGAATAGAACCAACCACGTGTCTGATCCAGTCCTTCCGCAATAAAATCAGCTGGGAATAGTTCCTTTGTGAATCTTTCTTTATTCTCAAATGGATAATGGTGTTGACCGTACGGCATCGAACCACTTTCAAACCAACAATCAAATACATCCTTTACCCTCTCCATTCTTGTCCCGTCCTCATCGAACACTTCATAGTCATCAATGTACGGACGATGAAAATCGAGTTCGTAGTTGTCGTTGTGTGGGAGTGGAGTGAAAGGCACTTCCATTATCTCAGCGTTCTTAAGGTAACCAGCTTTCCTCATCTCAATTGAGCGCTTCATACTAGCTCCTTCAGCCGCAGCTCTAAGAGCTAAGGTAGAGCTGGCATGACCAACAATCAGAATGGTTTTGCCTTCATACTTCTTATCTATCTCGTACAGGAACTCACCAGCTCTTCTTTGTACATCAAAACGATTCTCAATTCCTTCTATGTTTTTAGTGAATTTCTCTTCGTAAGTGGCATAGAGACTTTCATAATCTTCCCAAGCCTTTCCTTCTAAGTTCACACCAGTTTGCAGTTCAGTAATACGTACATCTTCAATAACACTGTCCTCAGACAGACCTAATTCTTTCGCTAGAATTTCTGCCGTCTCGCGGGTACGTTGCATTCCCGAATGGAATATCAAATCTACCTTGTTCTCCTTCAAACTTTCAGTTACTTCCAAACACTGTTGTTTACCGTTTTCAGTCAAAGGATTAGTTTCGTCTACAATAGCGTCAATTTCTCCTGTCACATTACTTTGAGACTCTCCGTGACGCATCACCAAGTACTTATTTCCACTCTTCTTAGCGTGACTTGTTAACTCTTCAAGAGAGCCAAAGATTTTATATTCCTTTGTCACAGGATTTCGCCAAATCGGTAACGGTGCTCCCCAATAGCGCTGGCGAGACACAGCCCAATCACGAGCACCTTCAAGCCACCGGCCGAAGCGGTTATCACCCACATGAGACGGGACCCAGTGCACTTTATTATTTTCTGCCACCAACTTATCTTTAATATCAGTCACACGAACAAACCATGAGGTTGTAGCGTAGTTAAGTAGCGGAGTATCACAGCGCCAACAGTGCGGATAGCTGTGGGTGATATTTTCTTTCTTGAATAATATTCCCTTGGCTGCGAGAGCGCGCACCACTTCGATATCAGCGTCTAAGTGAGTGATTTCTGCATCGTCGTCATCCTTTGGCTTCACCAGACGACACTCAAAACCTTCAATGAAGTCCATGAAGTGCCCACTTTCATCTACATGATGAGCAATCGGAATATTATTCTCTTGCGCGAGTTTCATATCCTCTTCTCCATACGCAGGTGCTAAATGCACCGCACCTGTTCCTTCGGTACCAATTTCCACATAGTCAGCATGATAGATTTTCCATGCATTTTCTTTATTCTCCACTTCTCTTTCTTGCCAGAAAGGAAAAGGCGGAACGTATGAGCGACCAACAAGCTTTTCTCCCTTAAATTCTTCCACCACTTCAAAAGCAGTATCACCTAGTTGCACCAGTCGTTCTTTAGCCAATATCAGAAACTCCTCCTCTACTTTCACTTTAGAATAAATAACATCTTTATGTACCGCAGCGGCAAAGTTGCCCGGCAGTGTCCATGGAGTAGTGGTCCAAACTAATAGTGAAGTATCTAATTCATCAACCAAAGGAAGCTTTACCGTCACCGCAATATCTTTGATGTCTTTGTATCCTTGGTTAACTTCGAAGTTAGACAAAGTGGTACCGCAGCGTGGACACAGGTGCATCGACTTGAATCCTTCGTAGACCAAACCTTTTTTATTCAGTTCATTAAACACCCACCACACACTTTCAGTGTATGAGGCATCCATAGTGCGGTAATCGTTGTCCATGTCGGCAAAGCGCCCCAAGCGTGGGATAATCTCTTTCCAGTCGTCTCGATATTCAAGCACCGCTTCACGAGCCGCTTCGTTGAAGTTTTTTACACCATAGTCCTCGATGTCACGCTTGGTAGCCAGACCAAGCTTTTTCTCAATCAGGTTCTCTACCGGTAGGCCGTGACAATCCCACCCCCACTTACGTGCCACATGATAACCATTCATTGTCCAAAAGCGTGGGACTGCGTCCTTAATGGTACCGGCTAAAATGTGTCCGTAGTGTGGGAGGCCAGTAGCAAAAGGTGGACCATCGTAGAAGACGAAGTTGCCGTTTGGCGACTCCTTCTCTAGGGTTTTATTAAAAATATCCTTTTCGTTCCAGAAAGCTAGTACTTCTTCTTCGCGTAGAGCGACTTCGCTCTTCTGAGATACAGACGGCTCAACTTCGTTATTTAAATCTTTTTTATTCATATTTTAGCTATGCAAATCAGGCATATAATCACGCGTGTATCAGACGCGCTTATTGCTATCCTAGCATTTCTGTAGCTTGTCTCAAAACAAAGAAAAAGGCCACGAACGCTGTCGTGACCCCGTCAATAATCCGAAAGGGATTTACTTCCTTTCCGTGCAGCCCAAGGATCATAGAAAATCTGTGATGGCTCAATTGTATGGAATTCCTTAGTACGTGGAAGTCCTACCGTTTCCTTGTAGTCACCGTCTGACATCCCAGACAGCTCCAATGGTCTTGCCTGACCCTTTATTGAAGCGTTGGAATACTGTTCTTTTACGCAGTCATTCACACGAAGCCAAAACGGAGGCAAACCTTCGCGAATGACACGAACTCTGTGCTTGTACTGAGAAGCGCGACTCAACACTTCCTCTTCCGTAAAGCACGGCATGGAACATTCAAATTCACCATCTTCCTTACCATCCTTAAGAACATATACGATGGCAAAGTATTTAACACTTGTCATCACCAATCTCCTTAGGGTGTTTGTACCAGCTCATATAACTACTAGATTACCTAAATAGTTGCAAGTTTTGTTAGGATATTCTCTCTTTCTTTAACAGTTCCTCTTTACTCGGTCCCCGAAGGCCATTATATCCACCAACCCCATTTCGAGCGACCACCCGGTGGCACGGAATCTTTTTGTCTTTATTTTGTTTCATTAAGGCACCAACCGCACGGGCAGACTGCGGACTCCCTGCACACTTTGCCACCTCTCCATAGGTCATCGTTTCCCCCCTCGGAATCGCTTTCACAATTGCCAGTACTTTGGCTTTAAAAATATCTTTCTGCACTGGACAGTCCTTATCGTGCGGACTTGGCAGATGTCCCACACTTTGCAAGAATTCTTTCATTATTTCCCCGCCCACAAATTTAAATCCCTGCTTCTTGAAAAGCTTCACTCCTTCCTTTGGCTCAAGGTGTCCATTCGAATGTATGGCCAGCCAATTAGCAAAAGAACCGTGGGTCCTTTGAATCTCCTTAATCACTTTAGCGTTGTTAATAACCGCCAATACTTTCAAACGATTACGAATAATTCCTTCGTCTTTCAACAGTCTCTCAATGTCACGTACACCAAATCGAGCTACTTTGTCTATGTCGAAATTCTTAAAAGCTTTATTAAAGCCTTCTCGTTTTTTAAGCATCAACTCCCAAGATAGCCCGGCCTGATTGATTTCGAGTGCCAACCGCTCAAAAAGCACATTGTCGTCGTCGACAGGAAAACCATATTCCTTAGAGTGGTAGTGCTGATGAATTGAATTGTTGGGGGCAAATTTACAGTATGACATGGTGGGTGCTAGGTTTTAGGCCCTAGTTTAAAGTGAATCATTTTAACTAGAGTATCCCAATCTACTCTATCACCGTAATAACCACGGTAAGTGGTTAACATTTCTTCTTTGTCTTGATATGTTTCGTGACCACAGAAATCTTCCTCTCCTACCTTACCAAGCGGTTTTTCTTTAACTAGAGTTATTACTGCCTGAGCAAATACTTCTCCTGTATCTTTATTTACAAGCTCCAAATCATCACCAACTTTCAAATCCTTATCATCAAAAAATCTCCAAGTTGCTGTCTTCTTTCCTTCTAGTATTAATTTAGCTAAGTCGGGTGTGAATTTAAGATTTTTCATAAGATACTGCTAATCACATCTTCTCAGGAGCTTTGATAGCCAAAAGCCACAGACCGTTAGCGAGAGTCTGCTTTACCGCCGACGCTAACAGACATTTGTATGGAGCATAAGGGTCTGACGAATCAGCAATCTTTTCATTGGCATAAAAAGAGTTAAAACTCGAAGCCAGCTCAGTGATGAAAGTTGCTACCTGATGTGGTTCACGTGCTTCAAAGGCCGACTCCACCACCTCAGGAAAACGGTAGAGTGTCTTCTCCACTTCATAGGCCTCAGGTGGAACATTCTCTGCTTTAACCTCAGTATTCACACCCGCTTCTTTCGCCTTATCCAATACTGAATTAATACGAGCATGAGTGTACTGAAGATATGGACCTGAAGCACCCTCAAAAGAAAGTGCCTGCTCTTTATTAAATACAGTATCTTGGTAGATACTCCCTTTCAAAGTGGCGTACTTAATTGCCCCAATAGCGATATCGCGTGCCAACTCTTCATTAGCATCTGACTTTACCGACTCTTTCATTTTTTCTGTAGCTGCCTCCTTGATTTCATCAATAAAATCTTTAGCTGGTATCACGTCTCCGGTACGAGAAGACATCTTTCCAGTTGAGAGTCTCACCATCCCGTGTCCAACATGTTCTGTCTTTTCTGCTAATTCTGGATGAACAAATGACATTGCCTTGAGTAGTACTTTGAAGTATTCGTTTATTTCTTTAGCGGTAGAAATCACTGAATAATCGTAGCGAACATAATCATCTTTTAGCTTTGCTAGAGCAAGTTCCTTTGCTTCATAGGTTGGCAGACCTTGGGAGTTAAGAAACACACGAGAGTGCAGTCCATACTCCTCCCCCTTAAACACTCGAGCTCCTTCACTTTCTGGAAATACTTCAGGATGACTAAGCACCAGCTCTTTGCCATAAGGCGCTGCCTCACTCTCGAAAAAGTAATGGTCAAACTTAGTATCAACCATTTGGTAAATAGTTTCAAAATAGTCTAGTGACACTTGACGACCCTTATCATAAAGTGCGTTTACCTCTTCATCGCTCCTCTCATAAACCGCCTTATTTATTCTTTTGATTTCAACTTTCGCATCTTCATCTTCTTTATTAGCCGTGGCACCGAGCGCATAAGCCTTACCAAGTTGCATCGGAGTGAACTCATCATTTGATGACAATCCAAGTTTCATCATTCCATATATGGCACAGGCCACATGAAGGCCAACATCACCTTGGTAGTTCACTCGACGCACGTCAGCACCTTGCGCCATAAACAAGCGTGCGATTGACTCGCCCACGGCATTAGTGAAAAGGTGCCCAATATGAAACTCCTTAAAAGGATTTGGGTCAGTGTATTCAACTAGTACCACCTTGTCTTTCCAGCTATCACTATGTCCCCACTGCTCTCCCTGCTCCATTACTCGTCCTACTTCAGCCACAAAAAAATCACGAGACAGATGAAAGTTTATAAATCCAGGACCAGCTACGTCGATTTTGTCGACATACTCAATCTGACCTTCAAGCTTCTCTACTATCTTCTCTGCCAGCTCACGTGGGTTCTGCCCCGCTAACTTCGCTACCGCCATAGCAACGTTGGTTGCGTAGTCACCGTGTGAGAGCTCGGTCGGATGCTCCACGGTAAAATCTGCGTCAGAAAAGCCCAGCTCCTTTAAAACGTCATTTATAGCCTCTCGGATAACCTCTTTCATAAGTACTTAGAACAATAGCAAAAAATAGATATCCTCGCTAATCTACTCTAGTTACTAAGTCATCTGGACTTTGGGTAGAATCAATCTCAAATTTCTCTCGTCCTAATACCTGACCTCTAGCGGTTTCCACCGTACAACGCCACTTTCCATCTCGCACACTGCCTATTTGAGTGTATCCTCGGTAACCATTGTCACGACCACCGAATATTGGATAATGTACCCTTGCATGAGTTACCCAGCCCTCTTCTTGATCATAGTATTCCCAGCGGTGATATACCTCCGTGTCTAATCTAGTAGGGGTAAAGACGCGAGTGAAACAAAAAGCATTACCGCCTGGTTCGGGATGGAAGGTAGTGTCAGACCGTTTCCAAAAATGCCACCAACTACCATCTTCGTACTTTAGCTGATAATCGCCATTCTCAAACCTCACTACTGAGTGATAGATGCCGATGTCTTTTATTGAGAGTGGAATCGGCGGAATGATATTGAGGAAGTATAGAAAGTTTAATAGTACAAAGATTGTACCGAGAGAAAAAACTACTAATCTCATCTGCAAAGCCAAAAAGTTTGGAATGACGAAACGAAGGCACCACAAGAAAATCGCCATTATAATAAGGGACAAGATGCCACTTCCGACAAATATCCAAGCACCCATCAATCCTGTGAAGGTTGGAACGACCAAAATAACGTATGAAAATAGTCCGATAAAGAACATCGACAAAGTTAGAACTAGCCGGCCTGAGCGCTCCCTCACTGTCTCATTGAGGTAAATAATAACGGCAATGAGAAGTAAGAACGGCCAACTATCGACAAGCGAAGCACTACGGCCATAGAAGATGAGCATGCCAGAGAGGAGACCACCAAAAGCATACTGCAGTATCAGGGGTGAATACGTCTTCACATAGCCATTCAAACCTTCTGGCATCTTTCCGGCTGCACTGGCGTAGAGAAAGATAATGCCAGTCATGGCGAGAAGAACATAAAACAACAACACCAAGTTATCAACTAGACTGTCTACTTTATTTAGAAGTATTAAGTCAGTGATAAAACCAGCCAAGAAAGCAATGGTCAGCCAGTGACGCTTTACCTGAAGGAATGATTTGGAGTTAGTTATGGCTTTAAGGCGACTATTCATAGAGGTATTGTACCATCGAGGAAAACAGAAAAGCCGCAATCCCTTGCGGCTTTTACTTACTTGATGGTTTACTCATGCAAACCATGAGCGCAAACAGCCTCATTGTGACGGCCCTCAGCCAGAGTGGCTGTACGACGCCGCAATTTTGCCTGACGTAATATCTCGTAGGTCCTGATGACTTGTTGTGAATTCAAGTCACCACCTTCGGCACGACGCCTGTGATGAGCGATGAACGCATCGTGTGAAACAAATCCTGAATGTTCTTTCATTCCTCACCTCTCTTTCTGCTCTCAGAATAAACCAGAAAAAGATTCTGCACAAATGATCTAAACAAACACCTCTGGTACTGGGAATTTCTCACACATCGCCTTCACCTCATCACGAAGAGTTTGCTTCTTAGCAACGTCATCTTTATTTCTCAAGGTCTCAATCATTATCTCGGCCAATCTCGTCGCCTCCCCTTCCATCATCTTTCGTGTGGTCATGGCTGGTGTGCCGAAGCGAATACCAGACGGGTCCATTGCGGTGCGAGTTTCGTCAGCAATCATATTCTTGTTCAAGGTAATACCGACTTCATCGAGCACCGTCTCTGCCTCTTTGCCAGTCACACCAAGTGAACCAAACACATCTGCCAAGATTAGGTGGTTTGAAGTACCTCCCCCTAGCATTCTGACTCCCTCACGGGCAAAGACCGCTTCCATAGCCTTAGCGTTCTTGAGGATCTGAGCAGCATATTCTTTAAAGGCTGGAGTAAGTGCCTCACCGAAGGCTACTGCTTTAGCTGCCACTTGGTTCATGTGTGGACCACCTTGGAGTCCAGGAAACACCGCCTTATTAATCTTGGTTGCTATTTCTTCACTCTCACGAGTCAATATCATTCCTCCGCGTGGTCCACGTAGTGTCTTATGAGTAGTGGTAGTGATAACATCGAATCCGTCGTCAAAAGGATTACGCGCTACTCCACCAGCGATTAGTCCAGCGATGTGCGCCATATCAGCCACTGTGTACGCGCCAACTTCTTCAGCAATCGCTTTCATCTTGGCGTAATCGAGTTCACGTGAATACGCTGAGAAACCAGCCAAGATAATTTTTGGTTTATGTTCCCTAGCTACCTTAGCGAGCTCCTCGTAATCAATCTCTCCAGTATCTGGGTCTTTCATCTTGTACCGCACAAAGTTGAATACCTTGTTGATAGAAGTAGTTGGATGGCCGTGTGTGAGGTGACCGCCGTGAGAGAGGTCCATACCTAGCACTGTGTCGCCAGGTTCCATTAGGGCAAAGTACATGGCTACGTTAGCTGGTGCTCCAGAGAGTGATTGCACGTTGGCAAACTGACAGTTAAAAAGTTCTTTCGCACGGTTAATCGCCAAAGTCTCCACTTGGTCGGTAAAGTCTTGTCCACCGTAATAACGCTTGCCAGGATAACCTTCAGAATATTTGTTGGTCATCACAGAACCGTTCGCTTCGCGAACTGCTCTTGAGACATAGTTTTCACTCGGTATCATTTCGACACCACTTTCTTCGCGACGCTCTTCCCCTTCTAGTGCGTTAAATATTTCTTCGTCCTGCTTCTTGATGTAGTCGTACATAGTTAAAAAGTCATTAGCTTCTGATAACCACCGGTTTTTTGACTACGTCAGATCATAGTGAAATTATACCTCAAAATTAAGAATGCAGATCTTTGTTATATCCCCCAGCCACAGTCAGTTCTGCCTTGATAGTATCGTGTGACTTGTAGTCAATTAACTCGACATGCTCAGGGCGGAAATTGTCTAGAGAGGTAACTTCATCACTGATTTTCACCTGAGGGAACGGTAGTGGTTCACGTGCTAATTGCTCTTTTGCCTGCTCAAGGTGGTTCTCGTAAATATGGACGTCTCCAAAAGTATGGATGAATTCACCTGCCTCTCGACCAAGAATCTTGGCAATAACAAAGGTTAGTAGTGCGTAACTACCGATATTGAACGGTACTCCAAGGAAAATGTCAGCAGAACGCTGGTATAGATGAAGGCACACTTTGCCGTTCTTTATATTCACTTGGAACATATTGTGACAAATTGGAAAGCGGGCGGCCTCACCCTTCGCCGCCATCGAATACATGTATTCCGGATTCCAGCTGGTCACCAATGTGTTGTGTGCATCAGGGTCTTTTCGAAGTTCATCAATCACCCAACCTAGCTGGTCAACTTCCCGGCCGTCGCGTGCTTGCCAACGACGCCAATGTTCACCATAGATGTGTGGCAGATTACCATGCTCACGAGCAAAAGCATCGTCCTCAGCAATCTTGGCGATAAACTCATCTTTAGTGAGAGTTGGTTGTTCCCCTTTCTCTACCTTCTCGTTATAGATTTTGTATGGGTAATCGTCCCAGATGTGTACATTGTTATCTACTAGATACTTAATGTTCGATTGACCAGACATAAACCAGTAGAGTTCATGGAGAACACCCTTCCAATACACTTTCTTAGTGGTTAAAAGCGGTAGGCCTTTTGATAAGTCAAAGCGCATTTGTCCGCCAAAGGCGCTATAAGTAGAAACACCTGTTCCTTTATCGGTTTGCTTATCACCAGAATCGATAAGCTGTTGCATTAGATCTAGATATTGGTACTCAGGGTGTTTGTTACTCATATTGATTTATTTGTTATCGAAATAATTTCTTAATTTCGTCGCGAACTCCGCCCGTTCTTCCAGTGTAGCTTCTTGAACTTGTTTGTGCGAAGCGTAGAGTTCGTCACCGTGATACCGTGGAAAAACGTGCAGATGATAATGCCAAACTGTTTGATCACCCGCAGGTTCATTATGCTGACGAATACTCACGCCGTCACACCCGTACACTTCTTTCATAGCAATAGCGAGTTTCTTAGAAAAGATGTGGATATATGCTAAAAGCTCATCTGGTATGTCATAGAGGTTTTCGTAGTATTCGTTTGGGACTATGAGCGCATTGCCACCATTCTTTGGCCAGCGACCTGCTGCAATAAAAGCGGTGATTTTATCATCATGATAAAACACATCCGCATCGCGACTACGGTCAGTAGCTAAATCTCCGTCAACAAAAACTGCTTTAAAAGGATTGTCGTAATTCTCGGGAGCGTGGTTGAACATAGCTATTTTTTCTTGTTTACCTTCTTAACTTTACTACGAGCGAGTGGACCGGTTTTTGGTGGCACGTAGGAAGCAAAGTTATTGCTGTTATAGCGCCCAGTCTGGCGATAACTTCGCTTAGTGTGCGACGACAGAGTTGAGAAAGTCAGCTGAGCTATTTCCATTCCAGGACGGAGCACAATCGGTACATTGTTTAGATTACAAAGCTCAAGGGCAATATTTAAGTAGTGTCCTGGGTTCACTATACTGGCAGAGTTGTGCACAATGAGACCAATACGGGCTAAAGACGACTTACCATTCACTTCAATCAAGTACTGGTCACTACCAAACTTTTCCTTTGAATATCCGAGTATCGAAACTCCTGGATGAAGCACAAACTCCTCCCCATCTTTCACATCGATAGTCTGAGTTTTTGGGTATATCCCCTTCACTGGATCTATAGCCTTGGTAGAGTGAGCATCATTGATAATAAAAGTGTTACCAAGCTTTATGTCATAGGTAGCAGGCTGAAGTTGCTTGGGGTTAAAAGGGTCGAGAGTAATCTCTCCTTTCTTTACTGCTGCATGGATGTCTGTGTCAGATAGAAACATATTATTCAATTACAAATACCTTATCAGTGCCGTAGTAATCAGGCCAATTCTGGTTGTAGTGTGAGAACATTCGTTCGAGTCGTTCCTGTGGTAGTTCTGCCACACCGAGTTCACTCATGATGCTTTCAATTTCTGCGCGAGCTGACTGAACGGCTGACTCGTCGTCCAGTATCTTCTCAAACTCTGCCAAGTAACCGTACCCGGCGTTCTTATCAAGACAAACATTCATACCTTTGTATGAATACTCTTCCCTTTCCCGAGACCACTTGGCTTGATAATCAAATCCTGAGTCGAGCAGTATCTGGTCTAGTTCTAGGAGCGAAAGATTTACCTGCTCTTCAAACTCCAAACGCGACACTGTGTTCGCACTTGTTCCTTCATCAACCGAAGCTTTAACTACCAGAAGTACCTGCTCATCTTTTTGGCGAGTCCTAATAGAGAAGCTCGTTCCAACACTCACTATATGAGAAAGCTTTTTTAGTTGCTCGTCGTTTAGATGAAGAGATACATTTTTAACTAAAGCCTCAATGTCCCCTCCGTCAAAGTAGTGATTCAATTGCTTGTTCTCAGCAAACTTCTGGCAATTTGGGTCTAGTTCGCACATCCTCTTTTTCAACTCTTCTGCTTTAGACGATTCACCAAGCAGACTCTTTATTTCTATCTCAAAAGTATTCATTGAGAGTATTATAACTCGCACATTTGCCTGCGACTATGGCATAATGCCGTTATGCAAGAACCTTTGATATCCGCAATAGCTGCTGTGGGAAAAAACCGAGAATTGGGTACTAAAAACCAGCTGTCTTGGCGTATTTCGGACGATTTTAAAAGAGTGAAAGAGCTCACCATGGGTCATCCTCTCATTATGGGGCGTAAGACCTACGAATCGATTGGTCGCCCTCTGCCTGGCAGAACTAACATTGTGGTCACTCGTGACCAAGGCTACGTAGCTGAAGGCTGTGTGGTAGTAACTTCAATCGAAAATGCTCTAGAGGAGGCGCGCAAGGTGGAAGACAAAGAAATATTTATCTTTGGAGGGGCCGAAATATATAAATTAGCACTTCCCTTTACCGATCATCTATACCTAACTCTAATAGACGACGAAGATCCATCGGCCGATGCCTACTTCCCTGACTGCACAGAAGAATTTAAGGAAACTACCCGATATGGAGTACGAGAACACGAAGGACTAAAGTACGAATGGGTAGAATTTGAGAGGAAAAGCTCTGCATAAGGTAAACATAGTCTCATAACTACTCCTTGTTTATCTAAATAAAAAAACCCTTCAAATTAATGAAAGGCCTCGGAACCGGCGGGCGGATGCCCGCCGGTTTTGTATTACGTATATGATCATGCCATCGTTTGCCTGGCGTCGTTGATAGCTTCACGGCGAACCAGTTGACGATCGCCACTGATGCCGTACACGCTGGCCAGTGCACCCTGGAACATCTGACGCTTTGCCTCTGACATGCTGTGACAAATACTCACCAGTGTGTCGAAATAATACCAGTCTGCCGACTGGAGAGGCGGTTGGGGCGAAAGTGTATGCGAATCAGCGAACGTCACCACCCAATGGTGATGATATTCCTTGAACTGATTTCTTCTCTTGTGATCCGGCCCCAAAGTCCGGACTGCACTGCCGATATATAGAACCTTTCCGGAAACGCCGACGCCGACCTCCTCTCGTACCTCCCGAATCACAGCCGAGTAAAGTGACTCGTTTTTTTCGATTCCTCCTTGGAGGGGACTCAAATTCAAACGTCCATCCTGTTCGGCTTTTTCTGACATTGCAAGACATATTGCCTTGCCGACAGGATTCAGAACAAGAATAGATGCCACTTGGCGCCTTTCCGGAAACATCATCCTTTCGGACGTGATTCTGCTGTCGATGAAGTTAAAATTTACAAAAGATGAGCAGTCCATTCAGCTTCTCCCCATTCTATTCCCCAAACCACAATTGATTTGGTCTATTGTTTTTATACCATACGAATTTTGTAATACAAAACGAGCGACCAAAGAGTCGCTCGTTTTATCAAGATACTTAATCTGCTTAGCCTTTAACCTCGACACCCATTGAACGTGCTGTCCCTGCAATAGTCTTCATTGCAGCTTCGATAGAAGAAGCGTTGAGGTCACCCATCTTCTTCTCTGCGATTTCGCGGAGCTGAGCCTGAGTAAGGACACCAACCTTAGCGGATGGAGCCTTTCCTGAACCTTTATCCTTGCCAATCGCCTTAAGGATAAGACGTGATGCAGGAGAGGTCTTTAAAATGAAAGAGAAAGAGCGGTCATCATATACAGAAATAACTGCTGGGATAACCTCACCCATTTGCTCACGAGTCTGTTCGTTGAACTGGTTCACGAACTCACCGATGTTGATACCGGCCTGACCGAGTACCGGTCCAAGAGGTGGAGCTGGAGTAGCTTTACCGCCTGGTGCCTGTATTTTGATTTGCTTTACTAATTTCTTTGCCATTTTGTTCTATTTTTAAGTGTGAGTTTTTAGTTACTGGTTTTGAGCGACTCACGGCCACTCGTTGAAGCTGCGTAACAGTGCGTGGATATTACAAGGAAAAACGATAAAAATCAACCTGGGACTGAAGAAGATAGGAATTGGATGCAGAGCGAGGAGTCTAGGGATTTTTGGATGAAGACGTAGACAGACCTACGACGACTGACAAAAATCCCGTAACGACAAAGCTATGCGCCAATTTATACCTTCTTGACTTGGAGAAAGTCTAGCTCTACTGGAGTCTCTCTCCCAAACATAGAGACCAAAACCTTCACTTTCCCTCTCTCTTCATCTGTCTCGGCTACCTTACCTTCCATCTCTTTGAAAGGACCGTCGACAATCAGTACCAAATCATCAACTGACAAGTCAACTTTATGCTTTGGAGTATCATCAGCAATACGCTTCATGAGGGCGTTAAGTTCCTCTGTGGTTAGGGGTACTGGTTGAGTACCACTACCAACGAAACCGGTCACACGTGGTGTGTTACGTACCACATACCAAGAGTCGTCATCTACAATCATTTCTACCAATACGTAACCTGGGTAGATGTGCTCCTCTTCAGTGACACGCTTTCCACCTTTGACGCGGATTTTCTTCTCGGTTGGTACAACCACATCAAAAATCTTGTCGTTCATGTTGAGCGAGTCAATACGCTGACGGAGATTTCTTGCTACTGCGTTTTCATAACCAGAGTAGGTGTGAATTGCGTACCAGTTACGCTCCCCTGTTCCTTGTTGTTTCTTCATAATTTAAATAATTAACTTTGTACTAAATTTGCAAATGTTTCAAAACCAAAAGTTTCAAAATTGAGACCTAGCACTGTCAGAAGTTTCGGCTAAATAGTTGTTTCTAGCAAAGTTGTGAATAGGTAATCAAACCCAGAAAGGATTAGTGCTACCACCGCAGAAATGACCACCACTAAAACAGTGTAAATAGCAGCCTGAGTACTGGTAGGCCACTTAACATGCTTCATTTCGGCCATTGTGTCCTGCAGATATCTAGTTAGTTTTTCCATATTGAATTGATAATAAATATAACACTTCTTAAGGTATAAAAAAACGCCCCCTCGGCGATTTCTTAATTCAAAGAATACCACGTCCTCAAATAAAAGCAAGACGTCCCCTAAGGGACGTCTTGCTTTTCATAATACTTTCGAAAAGAGATGAAGTTGCGTTTGCTGGAAGGAAGACCGTGCGGAAGACGTAGTCAACCTACGGCGACCAAACGGTCTGACTGAAGCAAATGCACCACGGGCATTTCGTTTTTATAGTCGCACTGCGGTGCTTCTTAAAAACTAGTCACAAATTCGCTCGTTTCGGGAGTATTAGCGGATTTCGAAAGTAACGTTGACAGTAGACGTAATCATATTCTCCCCTGTCGGCATTTCTGGAGAAACACTTTTTGCAACACTACTTTCCATCATCATATCGCCACCATAACCAGCGCCATAAGGAGCATAATATTCCTCCTCGTAGTAGCCCATGATACGGACGATCGAGACTCCTAGGTCCTCAGCTAGTTTTTCGGCCTTCTCTTTCGCATCGGCAATAGCAGTTGCGCGTGCTTCTGCCTTCAAGACTTCTTCATCGTCAATAGTGAAAGAAAGTCCACTAATGTTGGTGGCGCCACGGTCTCCCACTCCTGAAATCAAGTTACCTGACTCATCTAAGTCACGTACTTTAACAGTAATGGTTTGACTAACCTCATATCCGTCGATAACTGGGTTACCCGGAGGACAGTATGAATTAGCGGCACACACCTGGGTTTCGTAACGATACTTAGGATTCAAGTAGTAGCTACTAGTCTTGATATCCTTATCTTCAACGCCAGCCTCCTCAAGGTAGCCAAGGATATCGTTTATCTTGGTAGCTGATTCAGTCTGGGCTGAGGCAGCATCAACTCCCTCTGCCATTACAGAGAAAGAGAAAGTACCGATGTCTGGCTTTGCCATAACTTCTCCTTCTCCACGCACGTTAATACTTGCCATTCCGTATTCACCGTACTTAGATTCACGATAAGTGAGTTTGGTGTACGCGAATAATGAAGTCACCACCCCTACTAATATAAGTACCACTAAGGCTTGCACGTACCATAGTGAAAGAAATGATTGATTGTTCATACTAAAAAATAATTAATTAACTAATCCATTATACACTGCCCTAAATGAACCGAGCAAACGGGAGCCAAAGTTTCCTCCACACGCAAGGGTAAATGCTTCTTTATCCTCTTCGGTTAAGTTCGCTGGATAAGGCTGTGCGTCCATCAAGTAATACATCATTGACTCTGGATTTTCTACATGGCCAATAGCTAGAGAGTGCCCCAGCTCGTGAGTTAGTACCATCACAAGCTCCTCATGAGACACAAAACTATAGACATTGATTTCGCGACCACGATAATCACCTTGAGTGTATTCGTGTCCGTGAGCGAAGGTGTCATTGAAGCTTTCCACCCGCTCATTGTATTCGCCAACCAACTCGTTACCCTTATCTCCAATATCGTTGATACGAACTGCTAAATCCGTGAGCTTTTCTGCTAATTCATTTATACTTTTGCGTTCTTGCTCTAGACGCTCACGCTCTCTCTCTAACTCTTCATAAGCTTCTGGAGGAGCTCCGCCTTGTCGGTTGTATCGTTCGACCTCAGCGTTATACGCATCTTGTTCTGCCTCGTACTTAGCCAATCGAGCTTGATACTCGATATTGTTAGTATCATACTCCTCCACTAACCTTCCATGCAGTTCTACCAGAACCTCATTAGCATCACCACGGACTGATAAGTCTCTTCGAATACTTTCAGCCTCCGCTGCTGCCTGCTGACGCTCATCGTAAATAAAACTGATACGCACCTGAGCATCATCTTGATATTCAAAGATATCCTTGCGCCCAAGCGACTCTTCCCATACTGCCTCTGCTTCTTCTAGAGCCAACAATGCCTTCTCTTCAGAAATTCCAAAGGCCTCGTCAAAGTTATCTATCGTGTACGTAACTGGCAAACGACAAATGGGCAAATACGGGTTAAACCAGTAGTTGCCTAAAGCCACTACAGTTAGACCAATAACCAAAGTCAGTAACGCTCTCATGTGGGTAGCATTATATCAAAAAAGAACGGACATTTTATGACCGCTCTTTTTGAAGACACTAGCACCCAAATTCTCCTTCCGTACATGGACTGAACTCTGAACTAGGTTTTGGTACTCCTGGCTCCTCTCCACTCCAGATGTATTCTTCCACCTTATCAGTCTCCCATTCATGCTCGTGGTTCCAACTATTCCAATCGTGACGCCATTCATACCAACCGATGTTGAGATGTTTTACATATATCCCATGCTCAGCCAGTATTCCGCCAATCTTGCGACCGGTCATACAGGCGCTGCTATAACAATAAACAATAATGTCACGTCCAGAATATTCTTCCTTAAGCTCTTTAAAAGAATTAACAATACGATCTACCTCCCCATAGGCCGATGTATATCGGTCACTATACGCCGGCACATTTACTGCACCGATCACATGCTCCTCCTTATATTCTTCTGCACTTCGTAAATCGACAAGGAGGTAACTATCATCTCCGGCATCCATTTTTCCGCGTAGACCGTGTGGGCTAATACTAACTGCATTTTCTACCCGGTAGAACTCAGCAATAGAATCGTCGGTAGTCGCAGACTCTGCTAACATCATCTGACCAACATAGAGAGTTATAGCACCTAAGCCAACTCCGATAACAAACGCCAATACCAATCTCTCTTTCATAGAATCTTTTATTAATTAAATTTACACCAACTTAACACCTGCATTACTCGGCGCCAAATCAAAGATCTCTTCAGCCGACATTACTAACACTCCACGTAAGGTCCGGTCTGCATGTTTTTCCCGGAGCCACACAGTGTATCGGTCAAAATGCTCACCCGAAGTCTCGTATGAGATATGCCCCTTAATCTGTACGCCAACAAAACCTTTCCAAAATGCCATTGCTGCCCGACTATCTTGTGACAGATTTTTGGTAGTCTTGTCCATAAAGCAATCACAGACAATGATGTCGTCCCCATCAACAATAACCATTGATAATGGTATTACATTTGGGCCATCCTCCCCAATAGTAGCCAAGACTTTATTGTCGGCATCATTAATAATTTCCAGTACTTCGTTTGGTAATTGCATACGAATTTCTTCACAGACTTCCAAGTAGTTATTGTTGTCTGTGATATTATATTGATAATTGTCTATATAATAATACATTGATACCCATCTATGCAATCTAAAGACCCTGTGGAGAAGACATACAAGCGACCAAGTTGGGTGAAAAGTGGTGAAGAAGAGTTATGTCCTGAGTGCTTTAAGGCTGTGGGCGACCATAGTCGATACAAACTCATCTGTCTACTAGGTCGAGCGCCAGAAGGCCTTAATGTGTCGGAAATGACAAAGAATCTTGAGTTGACTCAACCGACTGTTACCCACCACTTGAACATCTTGAAAGAAGTTAATGCAGTCACTGTTCTGTCAGAAGGTCGCAATCGTGTTTATAAAATCAATCGCAAAGCGCACTGCTTTGAGGATTGTCAGATTCCTTTCAAATAAATCTTATGCAAACTACTTTTACCCTTTTTTACTATCTCTTCTCACAAGGTCTCGGATTTATTATCCTCACAGTCGCATTAATACTCTTTGTTATCTGGAGTGTTAATGATTTGTATTCCAAGAGAACAATTCTCCTACTTTCCCTCATCTTCATAGGTTGGTTGTTTTTGGGTATTTTGCCCCTTGGAAACTTCGACCTTAGGTCCTACCCTTTTTCTATGACCACCTATGGCCCAGGTGATGGGCCCGTTTTACCCTTTGGCAACATGCTCACCTTCTTCCGCCAGGTGGACGAACTTGAACGTGTGGAAAATATTGCCCGTGACCCTAATGAAGTTCCGCCACCAACCAATCGCAACGAGCCAGCAGTGGTTGATATTGAACTCACAACCAAAGAAGTGGTGGCTGAAATGGCTCCAGGGGTCTACTTCAACTATTGGACATTCGACGGACAAGTACCAGGTCCAATGCTCCGAGTACGCGTCGGTGACACTGTTCGACTAACTCTCAAAAACGATGAGTCGAGTCTGCACCATCACAATATCGACCTTCATGCTGTTACTGGTCCGGGCGGAGGTGCAGCGGTTACCAGTGTAGCTCCAGGTGAGTCGAAGACTGTCACCTTTAAGGCACTAAACGCTGGCATCTTTGTCTACCACTGTGCCTATCCCAACATGGCCAATCATATGGCACACGGCATGTATGGACTTATCTTAGTTGAGCCAGAAGAAGGTCTACCGCCTGTTGATAAAGAGTTCTACGTTATGCAGGGAGAATTTTATAGCAAGGGTGGTTTGGGAAACAAAGGTATCCAGGTGTTCGATGCAGTAGATATGCTGGACGGCAAACCAAGCTATGTTGTATTTAATGGAAAGACTGGTGGTACTGTTGGCAATATGACAGCTAAGGTTGGAGAAACTGTCCGGATGTTTGTGGGTAACGGTGGCGTTAATCTCATCTCTTCTTTCCATATGGTTGGAGAAATCTTTGACCAAGTTTATCCAGAAGGTGCAATCGGAAGTGAACCACATCGAAATATCCAAACAACACTTGTCCCAGCTGGAGGAGCATCTATCGTTGAGTTTGGCCTTCAAATCCCCGGACAATACGTAATGGTTGACCACGCTCTTGCGCGCACCGACCGTGGTGCTTGGGGAACCCTCACAGTTACTGGAATGGCGAGTAGTACTATTTACGATGGCATTTTTAACAACTCATCTAATAATGGACATTAATTATGAAAATATTTGTAACCAGAAAAATACCAGAGGTTGGATTGACCAAACTTGAAACAGCTGGTCATGAGGTGGTAGTGAGTGATAAAGACGGAGTCCTTACTCCGGAAGAACTAGTTGAGCGACTCAAAGCAGAAAACCCCGATGCAGTTCTTTGCCTATTAACTGACAAGATTGATGGCGAGATATTCGACGCTGCACCAAATGCCAAGATATTCGCCAACTATGCAGTGGGTTTTGATAACATCGATCTGAAAGAAGCCAAACAGCGCCAGATAGTAATCACTAACACGCCAGATGTGCTCTCAGAAGCGGTAGCAGAACACACCGTTGCTTTAGTATTAGCTATCGCCCGCAGAATAGTTGAGAGCGATCGCTTCATGCGTGATGGACATTATCAAGGTTGGGGTCCCCTACTACTCTTAGGAACTGAACTGAAAGGTAAGACATTGGGGATTGTTGGTTGCGGTCGTATCGGACAACGTGTAGCTGAAATAATGCACCATGGATTCGGTATGAAAATTTCATACTATGACCGACAGAAAAATGAAACTCTCGATTCTGAGCTATCTGCCACGTTTGCACCAGAACTTGATGAACTATTAAAGACAGCTGAAGTCATCAGCTTGCACCTACCGCTCACCAAGGATACTAAGCATCTTATCAACAGTACTCGCCTCAGCTTAATGAAGTCGTCTGCCCTCCTTATAAACACTGCCCGTGGCGCCATTATTGATGAGTCCGCTTTAGCAGAAGCCCTGAAGGCCGGGACTATCGCTGGAGCAGCTCTTGATGTCTTTGAAAATGAACCAGCTGTTCATTCGGAATTGTTACCACTAGCTAATGTGATACTTTCTCCACACATTGCCTCAGCCACCGTGGAAGCTCGAAATGAAATGAGTATTGTGGCCGCCAATAACATTCTGGCTGTTTTAAACGGTGAATCCCCCCTTAATCCAATTGATGTGTTAGATTAGGTGGGTTATGGCAAAAGAACTAACTCCTATAGAAAAGCGCGCCGAGTCAGTCACTAAGTGGATTGGCTCAACACAATCAATAACCGTACACACCATCCTCTTCACTACAGCTTTTTTGCTGGTAATTTTTAGTGTGGTCAGTTTCGACAGAATGCTACTAGCTCTCACTACCGTAGTATCACTAGAAGCTATCTACTTAGCGATTTTTATTCAGATGACCATCAACCGTCAGGCAGAAGTCATTGCTGAAGTGGAAAGTGATATTGATGATATTCAGGAGGACCTCGACGAGATTGGTGGCGAGATGGATGAAATTATTGAGGACTTGGACGAGTGGGAGGAAGATGATGAAATCGATGATAAGCGTAAGATGGAGCAGAAGCAGACTCTACAAAACATCTACGACACCATTCAAAAGCTATCTGGTGATATCGAAAATTTGAAGAAATAATCTCAGTTACATAGGAAAAAAGGCGGACCTAAAAGGTCCGCCTTTTCAATTTCTCGAAACTTAAAAAATGAGATGAGGTTGCGTTTGTTGGACCGAGACCCTGAAGGAAGCGGGACAAGCTAGTCCAGCGACTGAAGGGTTGAGGGAAGCAAATGCAAATTCGCTCATTTTTGGAGTTTCTGGCGGATATGAGACTGTGCCGCATTCATCGAGTGTTGATAATACAAAGCCTTGACTCCCTTCTTCCAAGCGGTCAAATATAGTTGGTTAATATCCTTAGGTGACACGTTAGGTGGCACCATAATGTTTAGAGACTGACCTTGATCGATATACTGCTGACGTACAGCTGCCTGATCAATAACAACAGCTTGGTCGAGTTCAGCAAAAGTACGGAAAACCATTTTGTCTTCGTCACTTAAGAAATCGAGGTGCTGTACAGAACCATCATGGTCACGAATTGAACTCCAAGTTTCTTTAGTGTTTTTTCCCTTCTCTTCTAGAAGGTCTTCAAGAAATGGGTTCTTAATCGTCACCTTAAGCTTAGCCACATCCTTAACGTAAGCGTTACTCCACACTGGTTCAATTGACTGTGACACCTGTCCGAGAATAAACGCAGAAGAAGTAGTTGGTGCAATAGCAAACACGGTAGTGTTTCTGCGACCATAACCTTTTAGTAACTCAGGTTCCCCAAACTCATCAGCCAGTTTTTTAGTAGCCTCATCTCCCTTGGCCTTCAAATTCTTCCAAATTTCTTCGTTTAACTTCCCTGCCTCCTCGCTCTCAAACGGAATGCGCTTGCTCTGCAAGTATGAGTGCCAGCCGAGTACTCCAAGACCGAGAGCCCGGTGATTCTTAGCGAAGTTATATGCCCGTTCCATGAAGAGAAATGCTTGGTTGTCGGCGCGCTCCTCCGAATCACGTAAAGTTTCGAGACGCTCACAGAAATCTGTCATCACAGCGTCCAAGAGAGCAACCATAGTCTCTACAAAATCAGTATCCTTCCACTCATCATAATGAAGGAGGTTCATGGAAGACAAACAACATACGAACGAGCTGTTCTCATCAGACGGCAACATGATTTCTGAACAAAGATTAGAAGCATGGATTTCCATGTCCTTGTCCTTATACACATCAGGTTTATTTTTATTGGCGTTGCCAGTAAACAGAATATACGGGTAACCGAGTTCACCACGGCGTTGAAGTATCTTAGCCCAAACTTTACGCTTCTCTTCATCTCCATCCACCATCGACTGAATCCACTCATCCCCTGCCGTCACAGCGTGAGTCATGTTCTGAATAGCGTTGCCTTCGGTGCCAATCTCCAAGAATTCCATAATGTCCGGATGTTCAACTGGCAGATATGGAGAAAATGAACCGCGACGAACTTTGCCCTGAGACACTACGTGAATCAAAGTTTCAAACATCTGCATGAAATGTACCGGTCCGTTACTAGAGCCATTGTTCTTGATCTCTGTACCACGACCACGCAAAGCACCAAAGAAGCCTGAAGTTCCACCACCGTACTTTGACATCATGCCGTTCTCAGCGTGGGTGTATAGAATACTCGACATATCGTCAGCAAGGTAAGAGCCGAAACAGCTGATAGGTAAACCGCGACCAAGGCCGAAGTTTGCCCAGACTGGTGTGGAGAATGAAATCCAACCTTTAGATGCGTAATCGACTAGCTTGTCAGCATAGCCAGGGCGTTTCAATACCTTTTCTGCATAGTCAGCAATTTGCTGCACACGCTCTTCTGGTGTCTGCCCCTCTAGAGTATAGCCACGAGACATAAACTTTCGTGAGCTTTCGTTAAGCCAGTACCAGGGTTGCTTGCGATCGATCATAATTTGAATGAGTAGAAATTAATAATGAGACAAGTAGTATAAACGGATTTTTAGAGAGTTCCAAAGTTTGAAGAGAAGTCTAGAAAAAGCTGAGTGGAAGGATTTTCTAAATTGGATGCAGTTGCACTGGTTGGAAGAATTTTGGCGACAGAGCCTTAGATAAACTAAGGTGCCCGAGACAAAATTCTGAAACCAGTGCAAATGCGCCAATTTTGGAAGTCCTAGAAGAGGTCGTCGGAGGTAACGGAAGTCTGTCGCTTATTATAGTTAATAGAGCGCTTATCAAAGAAGTCCACATGCTTAGTAGCAATAACTTCATCATTGAACCAGTCAGTCTTCTCGAGCAACTCTTCGTCTACACCAAACACAGCAGACATACCGATGGATTGTAGCGAGTTGTTAAGTCGGTGCTTAATAAATTCCTTTACTTCATCTTTACTGAGGAATTCTAGTTCTCCGGTTTCAAAGATCCAGTCAACAATCGCGCTTTCAGCCTGATAAGCTTCCACACACATCATACGTACTGTTTCTCGATGCGAATCATCAAACCACTCTGGATGTTCTTTCCTAATGATATTGATGATATCGATGCCAAACATACCGTGGATCTGTTCCTCCTTTGAGGTCGCCTCCACAGCGTTACTAATGCCTTTAAACAAGTTTCTATGCTTGTTGAACGACATCATGATCAGGAACTGTGAGAAGAGAGAGACGTGTTCGATAAAAAGTGAAAAGAGCAAAACTGCTTGTGAGTATTCTTTTGTTTCGCCTGTCTTAGAGAAAGCGATCACCTTCTCAAGATACTCTACGCGCTTTTTTATAACCGGCACATCAGTCAAAGTCTTGAAATCGTCGTTAAGTCCGAGAATCTCTAGCAAGTGAGCATAAGCGTCCATGTGGCGAACTTCAGACTCCGCAAAAGTAAATCCGACTGAACCGATTTCAGGCTTTGGCATCCGGTTATAGATGTTGCCCCAGAAGCTTTTAACAGCCACCTCAATCTGAGCAATGGCGAGCATTGTCTTCCTGATCGCGTCGCGTTCAGCGTCAGTCACTCTAGTCTTGAAGTCGTCAATATCACGAGTGTAATTAAACTCAGTGTGCACCCAGTATGAGTGGCGTACAGCATTCACATACTCGTGCAGTTCCGGATACTCATATGGCTTCAAGTTAGTGCGCTTACTGAAAATATCACGCTTTCGTAAACGCTTTCGTTCAGCACGATAGATGATGTATGCCTTGGCGGTCTCAAAGAAACCGAGCTCCATCAGACCTGCTTCAACCAAGTCTTGAATTTCTTCTACCGTCGGGTGGCCGTCGACGCATTTACCAAAATGAATGTCGCCCGGCTCAGCAGTGGCTGACGCGGCGCACATTGCTATGATTTTTTCATTCACCAAGTTAGCCACCTGACTAGCATCAGGTGCACCACCCTCTTTAGTTTCTTGGAAGGCTTTCAGAACGGCCGATTCAATCTTAGTAGTACTGAAATCGACAACTGAACCATCTCTTTTCCGGATCTGAGTTATCTCCATAACGCGATTAAAGATTGTTGCTGATAAAATCACCCACAGCAAAGTGGGATGAGGGTCATCTTTCACAAAACCGATTGTTGGTGTGAAGTACTATTTCACAAAATAGTACTTGCAGTCGGTTTTAGGAAAGATAACGACGCACAAAGTTATTACCTCCAACGCGAGGACATTGGTCTCGCGCACTTCTATAATACCATCATCGAGATTCTGCTTTTTTTGACACACAAATAGGCCTGCGACAAAAAAGGTGAAAACAAAGGGCGGTTTAGCCACCGGCCAAACCGTCCTTTTATAGTTATCCACAACCAACACCGGAGTCTGCACCAGCAATCATTTTTGCCAAAACGGCAAATGTTCACTACTTACTAAGAGCATCACGAATTTCACGAAGTAACTTCACTTCTTCGGTCGGTTCGACCACTTTTTCCTTCTCTGGCTTGGCTTCTTCCTTCTTCTGTAGTGAACGCAAAATCTTAATGGCAATAAAGATACCAATAGCAACTATAGTGAAGTCGATGATTGATTGAATGAATACTCCGTAACCAATAACCGCCTCCCCTACATTAAATGTAAGTTCTGCAAAGTTAACTCCGCCAGCGGCCACACCGGCTAGTGGCATGATTATGTTATTAGCAAGAGACGACACTATCTTGCCGAAAGCTCCGCCAATAACCACCGCTACCGCCAAGTCCATTACATTACCTTTCAATGCGAAAGCTTTAAATTCTTCCACCAATCCTTTTGCCTTAGTTCCGTAGGGATTCATATTTATAATTTAAGTTTCTTAATGATGGTGATGATAATGTCCAGAGTGACTATTGTCTACTTCCCTGTTGCCAAACCACCAAGCCGCCACAGCTGTGGTGAATGGTACCGCTAAGATGAGCCCGATACTTCCAATCAAGATACGAGCGAGCTCTGCTGCAATCACTTCTTGATTTAAGGTGAAATAAAGTGGTGAGTTACTAGTAGAAAAAAGTAGTACCAGTGGCAGAGCTGCACCAACGTACGCGAGTGCCAAGGTGTTAACCAACGAACCAACGTGGTCACGACCAACCTTAATAGCACGATGATAAAGCTCAAAATGGTTTAGAGACTTATTGGCAGCACGGAGTTGCTGTACTACTGAAGCCTGCGTAATCGAAATATCATCCAGGACTCCGAGCACTCCGATGATGATACTACCTAAGAGTAACCCAACTAAGTCTAACTCGCCTTGAGTCGCAAAGTTAAGATAAACCGAAGCGTCACTTCCGTATCCAGAGAGTCTAAGCATGTCTACAAACCACCAGGCCAAAACACTGGTAATTAAAACTGCACTAACTGTTCCACTGTACGCAATGGTAGAAAGAGCGTTAAAGCCGTGGGTACCAAAAAGCGCAAAAGCTAATATGACACCAGAAATAAGTAGACTCATCAGTATAGGGTCATAACCGGCCAAGATCGCCGGTAACAACACAAACACGATACCGAGGATGCTGAGCATTAAAGAACCAAGTGCCCGTACCCCTTGCCAGCCAGCAAACAAAAGCAAAAGCGCTACAAAAAGCAGAAACAAGAAAATGAGTCCGCTCCCTCGATCGACATCTTTTAGTAGATACATCTCTCTACCATCAATGTCTCGGATGTGGCTGAGAAAAATACTATCCCCTGCTTCTAAAGGAACCAAGTCATTTTCAAAAGTGATAACCTCGTCAGCGCGTTCCCCTTCGAGTATTCTGGCACTCACCGTCTGCATCACGGTTGTGGCATCCGTACCCATTATCTTCCGCACCTCTTCGTCTAAAATCGCCTCCACATGTGCTGGGACGATAGCCTGTAGCTCTTCATAAGCAACCTGAGCACTGACTGGAAAGGCTACCAGTAAAAGCAAAAGTGAGAAAAATATTTTCATACGTACAATATATCAAATTGACAATCTAATTGTGTATATGATATCTTAATGCAAATTATTTGCATTAAGATATTGATATGTTTATAGAAGCGATGTTAGTGTCCGGGGCAGTGGCTCTTTCTTCCCTAGTTGGAGTCTTGTTCTTTGGTAACAGCCGAAGATTAGAGGGTATTCAAAAGTATGTTATCCCAACAGCGGTCGGAGTTTTTTTGTCGTTAGTACTATTTGAACTAATTCCAGAAACATTGGCAGCCAATGAAGAATGGGGTGGTGTTGCAGTTGCAACTGGTTTCATTCTCTTTTACGTTCTCTCCTACGAACTACACCGTTACTTTCATCGCCGAGTTGAGAACGATGCAGATTGCGGACCAAAAAGCGCTGCTACCCTTCTCCTCATTGGAGATGCTGTTCATAACATTGCGGACGGTGTTATCCTTGGAGCCGCTTTCTTGGTAAGTCCAGCTCTCGGTGGCGCAGTAGCTATTGGTCTTGCTCTACACGAGATTCCTCAAGAGATTGTAGAGTTTGGTGTACTAGTACGTGGTGGTTACTCACGCCTACAAGCAGCCCTGCTAAACCTGCTGTCTGCTTCAAGCATCATTGTGGGTACAGCCTTAACTATCTGGTTTGCTGATGCGTTTAGCGACTACATCTGGATTATTACCGGATTAGCCGCTGGTAACTTGCTATATATTGCCTCGACTGACCTCCTCCCTCGTATTCACGGCACACTGAAAAATTACCAGAGCTTCTGGTACACGCTCACAGCCTTAATTCTTGGTTTTATTCTAATGACCAGTATTTTAATTTATACTCACGACACTTTCGGGCACGGACATGAAGAAGGGTCCATAGAAAACAGCCATAGTGATGAAGAAGATATTCATTAACAAAATCCCCGACTCTTTGAGTCGGGGATTTTGTTAAATACTAGTCTACTCAAAAAATAAACCGAGCTAAGTAAAAGCCTACCCCTGTACCGAGGATAAATAGTACAAAAATCGCTAGCTTGCGTCCTTCGTCGTCCATGAGTCTTATTATAATAGAGTTTTTGAAAACAAAGGCTTTGGCAATACACAGGTTTGTAATAGATTCAGAAACAGCTGTGTTAACATTTACTTAATGCCCCAGATAAAGTGCAGACGGTGTCAAAAAGAATTTTACGCCAAACCATGCTGGCTAAAGAAAGGTCAAGGCATCTTTTGCTCCAATCATTGTCGACACGAATCACGCAAGCAAGGAGAAGTGGTTGCGTGTCACTTGTGTGGGAAACAATCATACAAACAACCTAAGGCATTACAGCGTTCAAAAAGCGGAAAATTCTTTTGTGGAAAATCTTGTCAGACCATTTGGCGAAATAGTGAGTACGTTAGAGAAAAGCACCCTAATTGGAAAGGTGGCGGAGCTTCCTACCGAGAACTATTACTAAAAGAAGGAGCCCCGCCTATCTGTACACTTTGCCAGACAACTGATAACCGCGTTCTGGCCGCCCACCATATTGATGAAGACAGAAGTCATAATACGATTGAAAATCTGGCCTGGTTATGCCACAATTGCCACCACCTAGTTCATCACTACAAAGATGAACGCTCTAGGTTTATGGCGGCTATTGTATAATGGTTCATTACGTCGGTTTGTGGTACCGAAAATCCGAGTTCAATTCTCGGTAGCCGCCCACGGAAAGAAGTCCCTTCGGGGACTTTTTTCGTGTGCGGCTACAGCAAGCAAATAGTTTTGCTTGCGTCGGGAATCGAAAGTCGGAACGACGTGAGCTTGCGAACGAGTGAGGCAGGGTCGTGAGCGACATATTTTCAAAGAGCGAAGTGACTATGAAAATAGTCGACTCCTGACCGAACTTCCCGGTAGCCGCCCATTTTAAGAAGCTAGATTTAACAACATATTTTGAAGGTATTTTTTAGTGCCTACTGTCTGTAGTGGAACTTTTTTGTAAAAAAGTGTAGTGTGGCAATGCTGTCAGATGGTCTGACTGCCCATATCACTCTTGATGTTTGATATGGCTGTTCTTACACAATGGAGGTCTTAATGACTTATCCAAAACTTCACATCACCAACGGACCAGCTCAACGAGATCTGGAACTGGCTTTCATCGGCCGCAACCTTGGAGCGTGCGCACGGTTCACTATCTTCATCGATGGAGACGGGCCGATGGCGGTTCAACTCAAAATCTACAACTTCGATTTCGTCACGTGCCACGGACCAAATTACAAGCTCGGAGGAAAACTGCCAGGACTGTCGTTCGTTGACGGACAGAGACTGCCATCTCACAACTGGATCTTTGTTGAATACAACGCAGAGAAAAGAACCGGTCAGATGGAATTTTCAAACGCTGAATGATGGTGAAAGTATGTGGGTGGAGGAATATTGCCTCCACCCCTATGCCACTCGTTTGTGTGGCATTTTTTATACAAAAGCTTTCCTCTCCTCCTCTAGCCACACCAGGCATAAATCTTGAAACTGGTTCCACCCGAGGGACAGTACGTGTCCAGATATGAGATTTCCCCGAAAGGGGCCTTTCTCACGAAGTGAATTTAATTTGTTCCCATCAGTAACGCTCTCACAGCACACTTTCAACGTATACTATCCATATGTATTACTATATTTTTGGAGGGCTAGTAGTTGTAATTTTATTGTGGGTCATTGGTAGCTACGCAGTTATTTGGTCTATCGAAGAGCCGTCCTATACCGTCATAGAGAAAAAAGATGATTACGAAATAAGAGAATACGCTCCGTATATTCTGGCAGAAACAACAGTTACTGGTAACTATAACGATGCTACTGAGGAAGGGTTCAGAATTATTGCTGACTATATATTTGGCAACAACACTGCAAAAGAAAGTATCTCAATGACTACTCCTGTATTGGAAAGTCAGTCAATGGAAACGTCAGAAAAAATTTCCATGACTACACCAGTCCTAGAAACTGCAGTTGATGATAAAACGAGAAAAATTGCTTTTGTTTTGCCCTCTAAATACACCTTAGAAACACTACCAAAACCAAACAATCAGGCAGTTAAGATAACTTCAGTTCCAGCGAGAAAAGTAGCAGTCCTTAAATACACCTGGTATCCGACTGAAGCGCGTACTGAGGCTAAAAAGGAGATGTTAATGAGCTACCTAGAAAGAGACGGCGTAGTTATTTCCGGAGAAATTGAAACTGCTCGCTACAATCCCCCACTCTCCATGCCACTAACACTCCGTAATGAAATTTTGATTCCCATTGAGTAGCTAATATTAAAAACTGGCTTTGGATACTCCAGTTTTCCACTATCCCCCGTCGCCAAAGCTATAGGGTTTGGTCCGGAATAAAGAAAAACAGCAGATAGTTTCTATATGCTGTTTTTCTATGCGGAGCGGCTACTGGGCGTAGGTTTTTGCTTCGCAAAAAGCCCTGACACGAATTGAAGCCTGATTGAGATAATTTATAAGGTACGGAATAAATTATACAATTAGGATACTGGAGCAAAATCTTTACTCGAAAGACATAACTTACAAATCCTCGTTCTTCTACTTGAGTTCGGTGATATTTGTTTGGACGATATATCCCTCAATGAACTGGCATTATCCTAAGTAACTGTGTGGGCGACTATCTTAATATTATTCTTTCTATCAAATACAGTTCAAACACCTTCTGCGGTGCAGCCCTCTCAGCAAGAGCGGGATCTAGTTTCTTTTGTTGATACAGAACGAGCCACCCGCTTCGAGCGGTGCACACAGATCGTACGCCTGACCGGCCCTAGTGTATCCGCCCTGTCCTGAATTCCAAGGTTCGTATATGTAGCGGTAGGTCGCGTTATTGACCGGGTCTACTGGAAGTATGCGCATAAACCCATCGGTAACCAGATCCCGCAGATCACTATTCGCGTCCCAGTCTCCGGTACCTCCTGCGGCTCCGCACCCTGTACCCCCATAACTTGTATCAGTACATACACTTTCTGGAATAGTATATGCTCCGTACTTATCATAGTTAAGCTCAAGTGCTGTCTCTATTTGTTTCAAATCGGCTATCCTTCTCATATCTCTGGCTTTTTCTCGTGCAGCATTTAGACTTACCATCACCACACTGGCTAACACTCCAATGATCGCAATAACTACCAGCAATTCTATTAACGTGAATCCACTTTTGAAACTTTTTACATTGATCATATTAGATTTGTCCGGGGATTTGACCTGGAAGAATTTCTTCCCCGGTGACAGGATTGATCTCCCTTTCAATCTCGGATGTCTCACCTCTGTCTAGTTGCCAGATGAGAATCGTGAGTGCAATCGCGCCGATGGCGACGCCGACAAGAATTATGTTCGCTCCCCGTTCATTCCTGACAAGGCCGGACCTTATTAACATGCCTACAATGGCTTTCTGTGCTATTGAACGAGATTCTCGATTTATAGACTGTTGTTCTGTATAGAATTGTAAGTTTGACATATTGCGGAGCTTCGTATGCCGTGGGTAAATTATGGATCTGTGCCAATTACTTATTATATAACATACAAGAAAGAATTAAGCTCCCCAACAGTGAGTCGAAAAGCTCAGATTCAGGTTCAGTTTCCTCTTCTTCATTTTCTTCTGTATCGTCCGAATCGTTGGTCGTTCCACCCACCCCCCCTGCTTCTTCCGTATTTTCTTCCTCTTCAGTTACGTACACAGGAATATAAGGTCACTATCCCCCGTCGCCAAAGCTATAAGGTTTCGTCCAAGCTATAATCTAGTTGTAGCTAATTGTATATATGTCTGAAACCAAAGACCCATCTGGAATATTTTTTTCATTAATAGTACCTAGCGTAGCTGATAGAGACCGTTTCCAAGGTCATATCAGTAGTGTATGTGCCGTACTTGATAAGCAGATTCCTGGATACTACGAAATTGTGGCGATTGAATCGAGTGAAGATAACCCTTCTAGTGACTGGGACCACGTCAAAGGCGAAGTGTTAGTTATCATTGATGGTAATTTGAACTGTCCACCGACTACATTGAATGAAGTTATTACAGCTTTTGAAGACGGTTCTGATATGGCCTTTGCGGGGCAATACCAAGACGGAACATCTGCTAGTAGTGACCCAGAATTGAGTTACTTTGGAATTCGACGTTCATCACTCCCCCGCTTACACGAGTCTCCAGAAGGTCATCGACTAATACTTGAGATACTTGGACCAGAAACAATTAAAAAATTAACCACGACTCCTACAGAGATATCAGGCAACTATATCTTAAAACATTTAAGGAAGATGATTGGGGTGCAGAAGTAACAAAAAACTCCCTGATGGGAGTTTTTTTGTTTTTGTGCCCGAGAGAGGAATCTTTCTCCTTACAGGAGCGGTGCGGCGTTTGGATATTTTATTTCGCTATCGCTCATAAAATATCTCAAACCGCCTTTCAAGTCCTCACGGAAGCGAAGCCTTTCGCTTCCTTCCCGGGCACCGTGAAAACGAAAAATCGCGCTTGCGCGTGATTAACATTTTCTATGGTGCCCGAGAGAGGACTTGAACCTCCACACCTTGCGGCACTGGTACCTCATACCAGCGTGTATACCAATTTCACCACTCGGGCAGATGTTTGTAGAGCAAAACGATTGTACGCAACATTCACTTTATTTACAAGGAAAAAGGCGCCGTAGGCGCCTTTTTCTCATCTCAACTTAGTCCTTCTTTTCTTCTTCTTTTGGAGCCTCTTCTGTAGGAGTTTCCTCTACTGGGGCTTCTTCAGCTGGAGTAGCTGCGGCTTCTTCTGCTTCCTTGGCAGCCTTAGCTTCCTCCTCAGCCTTCAAGGCTTCGGCCTCAGCGGCTTGTGCGGCCTCCTCAGCCACCTTAGCCTCTTGTTCAGCTCGAGCTGCTACTTCTATCTCAGATTCAGTACCTAGAGTAACCTGAGTGAAGCGACGCATCTGACGCTTAATTTCACGAGCCACCTTGTCACGGATAAAGTAAAGCTTAGCGCGACGTACCTTAGAACGCTTAACAATTTCAATCTTATCAATAAGTGGAGAGTACAGTGGGAATATTTTTTCAACACCAACACCACTAGCTACCTTTCGTACAGTGAAAGTCGCACCTGGTTCATCACCATGCTTACGAGCTAAAACCACACCCTCGAAAACCTGTAGACGGGTCTTGCCCTTTTCCTCAATTTTCTGGTGCACACGTACAGTATCTCCCGGACGAATACCGAGAGTCTTTCTTTCTTCCATGTTGACCGGTGATACGGTCACTCCTCTAAGAGTAGAATTCATAATTTAAATATTTCTATTTGGAGCCTGTCCAAAGTCGGGCTACTCTAACACAACACTGACTAATTCGCAATCAGGGTAGCGGCGGTAGCGAGCTCAGGTGGCAATGGCGCAGAGAACGTCTTCTCTTCGCCTGTGGGCAAAGTGAGGGTTAGTGTAGTGGCGTGGAGAGCTAGGCGTTTTAGACCTAAGTTGTTGGATTTTCCAATCAAATTTTCCCCATAAAGTGGATCTCCCACTATTGGTCGGCTAATGGCCTTCAAGTGTACACGCAACTGGTGTGTACGGCCTGTTTCTGGCTTTAATTTGATATGTGAGAAGTTCTCACCGTCATACTCTCCAGACACTATCCTTTCCCAACTAGTAACTGCGTCTCTGAGGTGTCCCCTGGCTCCACGTTCAGCTGAACGCAACTTCCAGTCCTTGTTACTGCGCCCAATCGGACGAGTGATAGTCCCCCATCTTTCTTTCATTAACCCATAAACCAAAGCTTCGTAGACTTTTTTTACTTTTCTTTCTTGAAAAGCCGTTTTTAAGTGGTCAAAGGCTGATTGGTTTTTAGCCATAATGATGACACCTGAGGTGTCACGGTCGAGTCGATGAACCACTCCACTTCTCTCAATCTCTTGTCCATCCTTACCTATCCTTGGTTCACCTACCCCGCATGAGCCTGGCTCACGCTTAAGGAACCATTCCACCAAAGTGCCAGTAGGGTCCCCTCCATCTCCATGCACCGCTAAACCACTTGGCTTATCGAGCACCAACACATCCGCGTTTTCAAAAATTATTGCTGATTCTTTCATATTTATCTTTAATTGTGTCGTATCGAAAAATCATCATAGTTCGATTTGATTGATTCCCACTCCACTGCTACGGCCTCCACCTCAGACAAAAGAGAGCCTTCGTGCAGGTACTCTACGAACTCCTTTAGAGTTGTTGGATCTCCTTGCGCTACCACCTCCACTGTACCATCTGGAAGATTTCGGATATATCCAGTCACTTTGAGCTCAGTAGCAGACACCTCAACATAGGCCCTGTATGCTACAGCCTGAACCCTGCCTGAAACTACACAACGCATCTGAACCATAGCACAGAGCTTACCTTATTCTAGGATTGTCGCCTAATTCCCCCAACCTCTCCATCCATCCTTTAATCTTTAAAGCAACATTTGTATCGCACACATATATCTGAAAAGTTCCGTACGGTAGGCTGTCCTTCTTTCCCAAGCTAGCCTTACTAAGCTTTGAATATGTTTTATAAAACTGTGTGCGTGGTATACCAGAAACTTTAGACTAATAACTTTCCGCCTCATCTACATTTAAGTGTGAAAATGTATGTATATGTCCACGAAACTTAGTTTGATTTACCTCAAGAATTTCTTTGAAAAATTGCATCATCATCCTAATAACCGATGGGTCACTGTTGGCTATTGAAGCAACGTTTCTATTAGCTTTACTTCCCTCTCCCCAATACAAGGCAGTCCCTACCAACAAAAGCTCATAGCGAGACAAGTCTTGTACATCACCTTTAGCCTCGTCTATTACCAATCTGTGCCGGCGTGTGGTGTTATCTATTCTATTCAATCTTCTTTTTTCTATCGCCGAAACACTAAACCCGCGCTTGTTTAGCTTTGCGCGTTGTGACGTAGTGAGACGGACATCTCTCACCCACAGACTCACACTACCTTTTGACACCTTTAGCTCCTCCACGATTTCATTTAATGACTTACCTTGCTTGTGTAGAAGTATGGCCCGATCTCGCTCAGTACGTTTCATACTCATAATATTATATATTATGCAGACACCCTACTGCGGTTCAATTATTTGCCGGTTGTGGAAAAAGTGCTATTATGGCCAAGCCCATTCGGGCGATTAGCTCAGTTGGTAGAGCAGTCGCTTTACACGCGAAAGGTCGGGGGTTCAAATCCCTCATCGCCCACACAAATTAAAACCGCACGTTTTGTGCGGTTTTAATTTTTCCAGAAAAGAAGCCCCCTACCGTGCCAAACCCGTATCGTCATAATGTTCCAGTACCGCTGTGACACCAGCCAGATTCTTCTGCCAATCAATAGAGGTGTGTGTAGCGAACTCCACTGTAACAGATGAAATACCAATTGAGGCCAACCAACCCTCAGCATCCCCAGTCACCGGGTAACTATCGAATGACTCGACTGGAGTATATCCAGAAGCAGAAGAGTAAGTATTCATTAAGGTGAGTGTACTAGGCAATATTCCCTCTTGGCACTCAGATGCATATACAGCATTGGCCTGACTATGCCAAAAGACCACAGCTTTTGGCATATGTTCTAAAACAAAATCTCGTATTGCTACTGCCTCTGGTTCCGAAAACGGTGCGCTACCAGCACTCACTTCGTTACCACGCCAAGTCGCTGAAGGCTGCCACTTGCAGTCAAAGTTGCGGTTAAGGTCAACGCCATTTCGATTTAGTCTCCCAGTTCCCGCGATACTCTCTGTGAGAGGGATATCTGCGCTGGTCATTCTTCCCTCCTTTTTTATAACGTCATACAGCCCATCTGGATTAGCGGAAGGAATAATCATCACGGTCACGTTTGACGGAACCGTCTCTGGATTTTCTTCCAACTCTTCCATCATTCCGTAAGCTAGAAGGACGCTATTCCATTCATACCCACCATGAATTCCGCCCACAAACAATAACTTGTCTTCTCCGTCACCGTAGAAGTAGGCTTCAATAGGCCTACCTTCCACTGACTGACCAATCACCTCTGAATGCACTGTTGGTTCCACTTCTGTAACAGTTGGCTCCTCTATCACTTCCACAACCTGCTTACCCGGCCACACAAGCCACAACATGAGGCAGGACAGGATAATTATTATCCCTAGAGCAATTAGTTTTTTATTTTTTGTTACAAGAAGGTTAAGCATTACTCAGTTTTTGCATAATAGTTAAGTAGGGCCTCTATTCCTTTACGATTCTTGTCCCACTCGACTTCTGTATGATTTGATAGAAGTACACTAATAGCCGGAATCTTTTCCTTTGCTAACCAGTTCACCATATCTCCGGTAATTTCGTAAAAATCAAATTCTTCGTAAGCCTTATACCCTGATGCTTCAGCAAAGATTCGGGTTAAGTCGCTAGTCTCCTTAGAAACGCTATTGTGACAACTAGAAGCAAACACACCGCCAGCCGCACTGTACCAAACCACTACACCAGCTGGAGTACTGGAGGCTACGTAGTTACGAAAGGCCTGACTTTCTGGTTCAGAGAACACAGAATCTCCCCCGCTAACCGTACGGCTCTGCCAAGTGCCCTCCTCCTGCCAATCACAGTCAAAGTTACGATTTAGGTCAACGTCATTAGCGTTAAGACGACTTTCGATAGTCTTAGCTTTTGCTGTCGACACATCCCCTGGTTCAAAGCGCCCATCACCATCAACCACAACAGACAAAGCATCGGGGTTCATTACTGGAATGACTGTGACGCGCACATTATCAGGGATAACTTCTGGGTTCTTTTCCAGATGATCCATTAGTTCGTACGCTACCAAGACAGTGTTCCAAGAATAACCACCGTGGATTCCTCCTACAAACACCAAGCGCTCTTCACCGTCACCATAGTTATATGCCATGATAGGGCGCCCCTCTACTGAGGTACCTAGGGTAGTCTCAGGACCCTCTTCTTCGGGTTCTTCATTAGTAACTTCAGGTACTTCAATTTGTTCCATCGTGTTTTCTGGTATCGGTTCCTTAGTATCTTTGTCCGTTAAAAAGTAAACAAGTGCACCAGCAAGGACGACTACCAATATAACGAGTCCAATGATGATTTTTTTCATATGAGTACATTTTATCATATTTGGCCCTTTAGCAGTTTTTGTACAAAAAACCATACTATAATGACAATCACCCAAACATTCTCTAAATGGGAAAAATTTGATAGGGTTATGGGGCTGACGTATCAAGTACAGTATAAACAGCACTTGCCTCGATAGTTAAATGGATATAACTGCGGACTTCTAAGCCGTTATTCTAGGTTCGATTCCTAGTCGAGGCACGAGTACAAAAATGAGCCTGGGTTACCAGGCTCTTTTTTGTTTATGACTGCTCATAGGCAAGCGCCTGTAGTAATATCTACCCGACGGGGAGGCTTTCTGTTTTATTACTATTCCGTCTCCAACTGCTCAAGATCGCCATCAAGAATCCCAAGTTGGGTAAGCAGAGCAATATGCTCGTTGTTATTTGGGTCGTACTTCCCAATAGAGAATGTCTCTACAACATCTGAATTTTCAGACACTAAGGTCCAAATTGCTCGATTTCCAAAATATGACATGTCCTTTGGATATATGGCCCCAGGAGTACTACATGTGCTTCCTCTAAAAATTCTCACGCAGTCGTTGTAAGCAGTAGTGGCTGCTTCTTCTAAAGTTACGTCCTTTTTTGATGAGGCTAATAGCCTATAGTCAGTCATCAGTATATGAGTATTACGAAAATCTAACTTTTTCCCTCCTATACCTTTTGCAAGAGCGATAGAAAGAAAACGAGGAACTCCAGCAAATTCTTTCGCACCTGTTACTTGCTGTTCAGCATAGGTAGCAATACCCTCTTCTGCTTTCAGATATCGGTCTAAGCCCAAGCCAAGTAATTGCAGTTTTGATCGTTCACCGTTACTACGTCTAGCTACATGTGTTTTGATTTCATGCTCAATTAGACCTTGGAGTTTCTTTTTACTAACATTGCGAGCCATTAATTTTTCTTCGGACGGCACTCTCACGGTTTTATGCTCTTGACTAACACTAAAATTTGAAAGTCCTTTTTCTGAATCGACCACAACCTTCCAATCAGAAGCTCCAATCTCTCTTAAGCTTGCCTCAAAGACTTCCACAGCCTCTTCAACTGATTCTAATTTACCAGGTATATCTTGTCCTGCTGGTAATATAGATTTATCTGCACCTTCGCCAATATCAAAATCAAGTTGACTGAAAATTTCATTTAGGCGTCGTGCTGCTTGTTGTCTTTCTGGATTTTCACTTTCAGCGTTTTGTAAGATTAAATCCTTTACATGTCCAACAACATATCCAACATCACTTGATTCTGGCTTGCCATAAATAAAATCCGCATAGCGTGAAAATTTTCTATCGTCACCCGATTTAGTTGCCTTCAACATTCTTAATGTTGCAAGTGATTCATTTATTTTTGTACGATATATTTTTTTAACTGCTTCATTACGCTCTAAGCTTAAAATATCTTCCTTTAGGGACAATAGTGTTTGTTCTCGTTCATCTATATCAAAAGACTTTAATTCTGGATAATCAAGAGCGGGGTTCTCTACCTCTCCAGACAAGAATTTGTCCATCTGTTCCTGGCGGCTTTCTTTGTTGCCAGTGAGTTTTTCATAATCCTCAAAATTTACAGCCTCAAACCTACGATACCAACGGGAATCAAGTTTCTCTTGAGATTTAAAACTTTCCATATTTGATATCAATTATACATAATAATTCTCCACTTATTGAGTGGAGTCAGACGCTTCTATAAAAGCATATTTACATACCCCCTAGGGTATGTTAGGATATGCTTGTATGCAACCAAATAAACAAAAATTAATTCACCATATTAGTCGCCTTGAGGGGCAACTTGAATCAATTAAGAAAGAACTCGCCTCCCCAGAAACAGATTGCGAGAAGTCTGCCCTCACCCTAAAGGCAGCGTCGCGTTCTTTTTCCACTCTAAGAATGGCCTTTGTGTCCTGTTTCCTAGAGCAGAAGTATCTATCCGAAAACAAAGAGTCTGACCCTACTTATAAGGCACTTATTCAAGTAATTAACGCCTAGTCTATATGAAACATATTTCTATATCTGGCTTTAAGGAAGTCATAGAAAGCGAATCCAACAATCAGACTGTTGATTTTATTAACGTTTGTACTCCAGCCGAGTACAAGGAGAAGCACATTAAAGGTGTGAGGAGTGTACCGCTTGATACACTGCACACTAAAGTCGATGAGTTAAATAAAAAGAAAACCGTATACATTCACTGCCGTTCCGGCAACCGTGGTCGTCAAGCAATTGAAAAACTCCAGGCTCTCGGAGTAACCGCAGAGTTAGTAAACGTTGAGGGTGGTTTGATGGCTTGGGAAGAGGCCGGTTTCGAGACCGGTTCACACACTAAGCGTATTCCCATTATCAGACAAGTCTTCATCGGAGCTGGTGCGTTAATAATCATTGGATTATTACTGACCCACTTAGTTAACTACAACTTCTTGCTTATCCCCTTCTTTGTATCAATTGGCTTATTAGTATCAGGCATAACTGGCTGGTGTGGTGCCGCAATCATACTTAGCAAAATGCCTTGGAATAATAAATAATTATGAAATCAAACCTTGTTATACATCCCATCTTTGATCACGACTCACATACTATTACCTATGTAGTATCTGATCCGGCAACAAAAAAGTCTGCTGTTATCGACTCTGTTCTTGATTACAACCACAAGAATGTGGAGTCTGACACTAAGTTGGCCGATGAAGTTATCGCTTATATTAAAGAGCAAGGTCTTACTAATGAGTGGATTTTAGAGACTCATATGCATGCTGACCACATCTCTGCCTCAAGCTACCTTAAAGAAAAAATTGGTGGCAAAAAAGCAATCGGCAATCAAATTACTAAAGTACAAACTTATCTAAAAGAAGTCTTCGATCTAAACGATAACTTCAAAACTGATGGCTCACAATTTGACCACCTTTTTGCAGACGGTGAAGAATTTAAAGTAGGTAGTCTCACCGCAAAGGCCATTCATACGCCCGGTCACACACCAGCAGATATGGCGTACGTTATTGACGGAACCCTTTTTACCGGCGACACACTCCTCGCGCCTGATATGGGTACTGCGCGTTGTGATTTCCCGGGAGGGAACGCTGAGACCATGTACGACTCAGTACGAAAAATACTTGAGACTCTGCCTGCTGACACCACCATGTATATTTGTCACGACTATCCTGAAGGAAAGAACCGTGAACTTCTATACAACACGACTGTGGGCGAACAAAAACAAAACAACATCCATGTGCGCGACGGTATCAGTAAAGAGGAGTTTGTGCGATTACGACGAGAACGTGATGAGACTCTCGATTTACCGACCTACATATTCCCTTCAGTCCAAATAAATGGAAACGCTGGTTCGATTGTGCCGGGAGAATTTATCAAGCTGAGCTACAACAACAAAGTGCTGTAGTTTAGATTCAAAAACATTTCTACCTCTACTCCCCCAACGCTGGACTAGGGTCGCCAGATACTGCCGGTTGTGTCGAAGTATCAGGGTCTGTTGGTGCACTAGACTTAGGTAAAGGCACACCCATTATATTTTCAGAGGCCTCTTCCTTTTCCTTGAATTCTTTTAAGATCTTTTCTATCGTCTTCTCGTCGTATTCGGCAGTACCCACCTCCTCTCTTGCTACTCTCTCTTCTATCGAACTCCAGTAGTTAAAACGATAAACAGCGTAAGTAACCACCGCCACAACTGACAAAAGGGCAAAAACTAAAATAAGAAACCACTGACCAATTATTTGACTAGTGTTGTTACTAAAACCTCGTGATCGTTGACGAGCAATGTCTTTGAGTCTGGCTAAAAAATTAGATGGTAGACGCATATGGTTATTTTATCGTACTTACTCTGATGACTACTGTTGCGTTGGTTATTCCGAGGCCACGGTCTAGAGTCAAACTTTCAATGTATGATCGATAAGGTAGTAACTCAAACAATTTCAAAACTCGTTCAACTGATCTACCTTCACCTCGCAAAGAAAAAGTAGCAGAGAGTTCATTAAAATATGGGTCCGCTATCTTCTCTTCTTCCAGAGCTACGGTGGTCACACCAACCCCCACAGCCTTGGCAGTATTCTCTACTGTGGTTAAAAAATCTATAGTGTCACTCTCGGACAATAATACCAATGCTCGTAATCGAGACCTGCTTCCAGCCTCACCCACAGTTTCAGAAATAAGACTGTCCTCAGCACTGGTCAGGTCACTCCAGATTTTTAAATCAATCATTTTAGTCCGCACCTCTGCTCCAGCCTGCTCTTGCTTATAAATCACAAAAGCAGCTGTGGTGGCAGTCATTGCCAGCAGAGCGATTGATGTTATGAGTAATACAAATGAAGAGTTATTCATATATCATTTAAGTGTAATCTTCATTGTAAAGGCAGATTCAGTCTCTTGCACTAAGCTTGAAAGTGGTAAATCAACGGACTTGAAATCATCACTCTCATCGACTCGATCACGAAAAGAGGATAGCGCGGCACGTGTAGAAGCCACACCCGTTAACTCCAACTTCCCTTTGCTGTCAAAGTTAAATTGATCAATTGATATATCGTCTCCACCTAACTGGTCCAGAGTTTCAATAATAGATGTATGGCTACGGAAGCTCTGTGTCTTGGAGAGATGCTCAATGATACGTTGTGTTTCGGACAACTCCTTTTCTGCGCGTGCTCGCTCTTCGGCAATTTCATTTAGTAAGACCTGGTCTTTGTCTTCACCTACTACTTGGTAGTTAAGCATCAGCCAAGTGGGGACCGACATCGTCAGGAGAATAAAGAAGGCAAAGGATAAAGTTAGTAAAAAAACTACCACCAGTCGCAGGCTATACTCTCTTCTCACTACCCTCTTTGCTTGTGTTGGAAGTAGATTAATCATATATCGGTAGAAAATGACGCCAAAGCCAAACCAATAGCGGTGGCATAGCTATACGAATGACGGCGGTCGATCGGTGGGGCTAACAGCTTGGGATCAAAGGCATTCTGCCATACGTCAGCCAGTGTAGTTTCCACACCTAGAGTTTCGGTAAAATAGGTTGTAAGACCCCGTAAGTTTGCACTACCTCCACACAGTATAATCTCTCCGATTGATCTAGTGGCGCCATTTTTTTCATTCCAATAATTTAACCGAGTCTGTATTTCATCTTTCACTGAAGAAATAACAGGAAGAAGTGCTTCAATATAGTTAGCATTGTCTGCCCCCTTAACTAATCCGAAGTTATTTTTTATTGCAGTTAAATCTGATTCTGGTTTTTCTCCCAATTGTCGACGCAACGATACTGAGAGGTCGTTGCCACCAATGTCGATTGTCGATGTGTATAGCAAGACCCCATCGTGCACGACCCCCAAGCCCGTCCGCGTCTTTCCAAAATCAATGAGGAGTCGTGTACCTTTATCACCCTTAGGTAAAACTGCGCGCGCAATGGCCTGAGACTCAACCTCAAAAGATAATGGAGTGATTTCCGCCTTACGACAGGCTTCGTAGTACGCATCGATTACCTCTTTAGCACAAACTGTTACCGCCACTGGACACTGTCCTCCTTTACTAAGGGGTTGTGATATATGAAAATCAAAGTATGAGTCCCTCGGGGATAATGGAACATTCTCCTCTAAACGAAATTCCAATTGCGCACGAATTTCTTTTTGGCTTAGACCTGGCTCTATTTCAGTTTCAAACAAATAGACCCTTTCCTCAGGTAGAGACAAGCGCATGTATGGCACACCAGTTCTTTTTTTAACCTCAGAAAGAACCTTAGATAGCTTATCGACGTCCTTTATCTCTCCTTGCGAAAGGATGTCTGGACCAATATCGACCTCACCGTATGAATCCATTGATAGAGCAAACAATCCAGTGTAGCTCGGAGAAAAACCAATGTACTTAATTGAAGACTCAGAGATATCTACTCCAAGTCCACTGAGTCGTAATATTTCTGGAGGTGGCAACCACCTATCTATCATTTGCAGTAAGTGCATATAGATAAATTATACTCTATACGCACAATGAATTTTGCCTACGTGTGAAAAGAAAAGATTTAATTTCTTTAAAAGAATACTCTGATGACAATATAAAGAATCAAGATAGCAGCAAGGCCGTAGGCCATCTTCAAAAGATGACGACGCACAAGTGGTACCGCCCGTGGTCCAACCAAATAAGTAGCCCAACCAACAAGTCCGAGTCGCAGTGTGCGTCCTATGATTGAAGCAATCAGGAAAGTAAATGGGTTCAGGGTCAATACTCCGCTAGCAATTGCTACTAACTTGTACGGAATGGGAGTGAGTGCGCCCAGGAGGACAAATACGAACGCATTAGCATCTACTCTCTCCACCACCCAGGCGAAAGAATTTTGTAGTCCGTATGTTTCGATAATACGCACTCCCAACCAGTCGTAAAATAACCAGCCAATCAGGTATCCAAAGACTCCACCAAGAACTGAAAATATTATGGCAATGGTAACGTATCGTAGCCAAAATTCGCGTCTAAATAAAATCAGAGCTATCAGAAATGGATCAGTAATAATTGGCGCTATCACTGATTCAATAAAAGCTATAAAAGCAAAGATTGGTTCTGCATAACGAGAACTCATCCATCGCACACCGTGTTTCCCTACTTCTTCGTGTAGGTATTGTTTTGCGACTTCTTTATGATTGTTTTCGTTTTCTGACATATGTACGAGTCTCTCTATCTTATCTTAGTTCCAGCCAAAACTTCCGTACTAGGAAACAACAAGGCAAAAGACTCTTCATCACCAGCTGCCAAAATCATCCCCTGACTTTCTAGACCTCGAATTACCCTTGGTTCTAAATTAACCAAAAACGGACACTGCTTCCCCACCAACACTTCCAGCTCAGGAAAAAATTCACGAATACCTGAAACAATTTGACGAGTCTTCTTATTACCTTCCTCATCACTCTCATTCACATCCACAGTTAGTTTGAGCAACTTGTCAGCACCTTCCACTATTTCTGCCGAGAGAATGGTACCGATTTTAATATCCAATTTTGCGAAGTCGTCGTAGCTAATCATAATATTGGTTATAGTTTCTACAAATTTACTTAGTAGGTTTCTTGGTAATAAAGCTATTTAAAATTATTGCCGCCGCTGAAGCGTCCGTCTGGGCATTCCTTCCCTGCCCAATCATTGCTTCTTGAGTGGAATATTGTTCAGGATGAAGATGAATTGGTAGCCCGACCCGTAGAGTTAAGTCGCCTATTAGTTCTTCTACCGCTGAGTGTAGCCTATTAGGTTGCCCGTCGCGATCCAGAGAGTGGCCAATGACTATTTCTTTTACCCCTCGCTCTTCAATCAATTTTTCAAGCTTTTCCAAGAGTTCTTCATTGTTATCGAGAACAATATGCGGGAAAGCCATAGCCCCTGATTCATCAGAAAGCGCCACCCCTACCCGCTTGGTTCCATAATCTATTCCCATTAATCTCATGGAAATAGAATAGCATAATGTTGGTATTAACACCTTTTTCTGATAGTATCTTTCTCACGGAGGAGTCGCATAGTGGTTTAGTGCAGCGGTCTTGAAAACCGCCAGGTCAGAGATGGCCTCGGGAGTTCGAATCTCCCCTCCTCCGCAATAAACGTAATGAACAAGGTACGAAGAGTCTAATAGAAAAAGCCCTTAAGGGCTTTTTTCTATACTGGTGCTCCCGCCCAGGAAGTTCGGTCAGGAATCAGTTATTTTTATATTCCGTTTTACTTCAATAAAAATACACTTTTCACGACCCTGGCTCACTCGCCTCCAGCATCGCTCCGCCTTTCGATTTCTGACACAAGACATGCAGATGTCTTGCTACGGTCGCACATATGCAAAAAGCGACCTTAAGGCCACTTTTTACATATGTGCTCCCGCCAGGAATCGAACCTGAATCGCAGGTACCGCAAACCTGCATTCTATCCATTAAACTACGGGAGCAAGCGAGCTGAGTGTACCTCAAAACCCAAACATTTCCAAGAGCTTATGTCCTAGCGGTTCATGCAGTTCTTCTTCGGGTAAGCGCTCCTTCAGGATGTCTTCAATGTCATCCATATACTCCTCTGGAATCGGCATCACAATTAACGGAGAGTACATGCTCTTTGCCTTAAGTAAAAGTTGAGGTCCTTTTTCGTCCTCCTCATCAATAAAATATGAATCGAGTGCTGAGTAAGTAAACAATCTCTCTCCCACCCGCACCCCCTTCTTCCCTACCATAAAAGGCACTATCTCTGGTGGCTTCACAGCTCGCAAAGCCATCACTCCAGAGCCAAGCAAGATAAGAAGTGCAAAAAGAAAATTTCCTAAGAAAAAAGCAGCTACAGCTCCGCAAATTGCGATTATGCCAAGTACCCAAAACCAATCACTACCTTTATCAATATGGTGGTGTTCTGGAGCTTCCCAAGTTATAGCTCGAATAGAATCGTCCATCGGTACATTGTATCATCGACATAACCAAAAACATCCTCGTAGTGAGGATGTTTTTGGATTTTATTGATTACCACCAATCGTAGACCTAATTTCTTTTAGTTCATTTTTAAGTGCTTCTATTTGTAATTCTAAATCTGCATTTTTTGTGTACAGGTCATCAATGAGACTTTGCTCTGGCTGACTTTTGTCATCAACTCCATCTTTAGCGAGATAGACGAGCTTTTCTCCAGTTAGACCTTCTATAAGTCGCATGGCTCTCGTCATATCAACGTTGATTGTATGGAGTCCATCTGACTCCTCCTTCTGTGAATAAAATGCCCAGGCCATTTCTTCTGAAGCACCATTTGGAATAAGAGAAAAATTGTGGGGAGAAAGTACTGTTAAAACCCCATTGGAGTCTTGTGCCCTTATCTCGCCAGAATCTCCATAAAGCAGTGCACCACCAGTTGGGCGAGAAGGTGTGTAACTTACGTTCCCTAGAAAAATAGCATTTTGGCCACCTCCCCCAATACTGAGACGATATGGAGCTGAAGCATGATTAAGTCCGACATAGCCTGAAGGTGTGACGACTATGTCGTAAGGGGAGCCACTTCGTTCTATACGAAAGTTTCCTGCATAATCAGGGTACAAATACCACAATCTGTTTCCAAGACTGTTTCCAAGATTATTGGATAGTTGAATTGCAGCAGGTGCTGTATTGGCGGCGGCTGATGTAGTTTTGATACGCAGCGCTATTTCGCCGCTATCAGCATCAATCTCCAGCTTACCGCTTGGATTAGTACTACCTATTCCTACCCTGCCACCAAAACTAGCCCCTCCGTCCGTACCAAATGATGCTGTCCACAAACCACCAGTTTTCACCTGACTGGCAGTACCGACATTAATTGGCGCAGAGACGTTATTAGCTGGAGCTGTACCAGTTGGACCAGTCCAGGAGTATGAAGCAGCAGCAAAGAGGACAATCGCGAACACTAATAGTGAGAGGGCGAAGGTGTATTGAAAGGTTTTGGTGGAGGTGTTTAGGGTGAGGATCATAAAAGCTTAAGAGTGGTGGTTTTAAGTATCCTACAGGACAACCGAGATTTCTATATTGTAGCACCCTGTTTATACACAAAGTGCGGACGTTTGGTTAAAATTCCCTAATAAAATGATCACTAACTCTTCACACAAGTGGAAAAGGACTGACCGCTTGCACCTCCCCAAATAGGCAAAGTTGCTCGCCAGTAACCTGATGGGCAACTAGACCCAGGATTATATCCTTGACAATAAGCATACACACCCCCGACCTCTGAAGAGTGTGAATATAATCCACACAAGGTGCCTGAGAAACTACTAATGCAACTCCCACCAATACAGAAACCACCATCTGCTCGTGAGTAGCTAGCGGTGTAGGTAGGACCATTGGCATAGACACTCCAAGAGCTTCCTGGGTAACCTAGGAAGGCGTAGTAGCCAGCGGTATTTTGAGCGTAGACTCCTCCGTAACCAATGAAGTAGCCAGCGTAGCCAGGGTAAGCATAACCACGGATAGCCTGTCCACTAGTAGCTTCTCCGTAGATACCGTATGTACCACGTGCATCTATTCTCCAAGTTGATCCGGCTCCAGTGCCAACACCTAAAGTTCCTGAGATGTATTCACTACCATAGACGGAAAGTCCATTGACTGATAATGCTCCACTTTTAACCTGACTAGCAGTACCGACATTAATTGGCGCAGAGACGTTATTAGCTGGGGCTGTACCAGTTGGACCGGTCCAGGAGTATGAAGCAGCAGCAAAGAGGACAATCGCGAACACTGAGAGTGAGAAGGCGAAGGTGTATTGAAAGGTTTTGGTGGAGGTGTTTAGGGTGAGGATCATGGTGATTAGTGGTTTTTAAGTTTCTGATACAGTAAAAGTTAACTTCTTTATTGTATCATTGACCCATCCGCTAAAATAAAAAATATCCTCAACATGAGGATATTTTTTCTACCTTTTTAGCGAAGCTACTAGTCTAGACTTCTTGCGAGCAGCAGTGTTCTTTTTTATAACTCCGCGCTTCTCTGCCTTATCAATCGCCTGATAAGCAGTGGAGATAAGTTTCTCAGCCTCAGCCTTGGCTCCAGAAGCAACAAGCTTCTTTACCGCCTTAACTGAGTCGTTCATTACATTCTTGCGACGGGTGTTAAAAACCCGCTTCCTCTCTGAGGCACGTAGTGCTTTCTTTGCTCCTTTAGTGATTGCCATAGTGGCTAGAAATATACATTAAACTTGTGAATGATGCAACTATCGATTTACTTACCCACTAAGGTGCCAGGCTTGTACATAAAATACGCTGCGTAGGTTTGTACCCAGCGGTCCAGTTCGACTCTGTCCAACCACTTTCGTAGTAAACTGATCCAGTCTGGATTCCAGTCATGATGTATCCTGAGGCACAAGTACTAGCATTGTTTGCGTTAGCATCCACCCATCCTGTCCAATAGGAACCTCCCATTCTCCCCCAACTAGTCTTGCAACTCCCCCCAATACAGAAACCACCATCAGCTCGAGAGTAGCTTGCGGTGTAGGTAGGACCATTGGCATAGACGCTCCAAGAGCTTCCTGGGTAACCTAAAAAGGCGTAGTAGCCAGAAGTGTTCTGAGCATAGACTCCTCCGTACCCAACAAAGTAACCTCCATAGCTATTACTAGCTACTCCGTAGACACCTAGACTAGATCCAGAGTTGAAATATCCACCATAGCTGCTAGCGGATTCCCCGTAAACACCAGGACTACTACCGGAAGTGAAGTAGCCGGCGTAACCAGTAGTGGCATTTCCTCGGATTGCTTGACCACTAGTGGCGTCGGCATAAATACCGTAAGTGCCGTTTTGGGCAACTATTTTCCAACTAGAATTTGGTCCGGTGCCAACACCTAGATGACCAGACACGTATTGACTACCATACACAGACAGTCCATCGACCGATAATGCCCCGCTTTTAACTTGGCTTGCTGTACCCACATTAATTGGCGCAGAGACGTTATTAGCTGGGGCTGTACCAGTTGGACCGGTCCAGGAGTATGAAGCAGCAGCAAAGAGGACAATCGCGAACACTAATAGTGAGAGGGCGAAGGTGTATTGGAAGGTTTTGGATGTGGTTTCAAGAATGATTTGCATTATATTTTCCTCATTATGTACTAGGTAACATTACGTTTCCTGAACATCGGGAAGTACCTGTACAGTCATCTCGTCGCTATCCCCTCCTGTACACTCCAGTGTAAAGGTTACCTCTCCAAACATTTGGTGAGTAGTCGCACCAGTCACAGACGATAGCGGAGATAATACGGTCGCTGCACCTGCTTTAATCGAACACATGGCTGGAACGTTGGTACCAAGCTCCCAACAAACGTTAACGTTGCTACCGCGAGGGACTCTTCTCGGAAGAGTGCTCTGACCAGAACAAGGAACAAACTGGGCACCAACACCGCCAGTGGTAGTCACTACTAAAGTATCAACTGCTTGTGTACTACCCGAGCCATAACAAAGCAAGCGATAGGTGTGGCTAGTGTTACCAATTGGTTCTTCTATATCAGAATCAATTCCAGAAGTAGTACCACCAGTTGAGAAATTATAAGTCGGCGGTACCGCTTCGCAAGAAGTGGTATTGGCAGTACTGTCTTGATTCCAACCAATTTCAATCTCATCAGTCATCTCTATGGTTAAGCTATCTTGCCAAGTAGTTCCCCCTACCAAACGGACCTTAAGGTCTGCTACCGGCTCAGCCACATAATCAGTTTGAGCATATTGAAAATCAAGCCAACCAACATTGATATCTCCCCAAGCATAGCCAGAAAAACTACCACTGGCTTGACGAGAAGGTCCGTAACCGGAACCGGACAAGGAAATGAAACCGTCCCAACCGCCACTTTGCGCAGACCCGCCAGACACCGCCTTCAACCAGCCACTCAAGTTACCATTTTCATCTATAGTTGCTGAGCAGGGTGCGGTTGGGCAACCTGATAAGTCTGAACTATTAGCAGACACCCAACCGATGTTATCACTCCAGGCGTAGCCACTTAAAGTACCACTACCGCTAACGGTAATACCGTAGCTACCACCACTGAGTGATATCCATCCAATAGTGTCACTCCAGGCGTACCCAGTCACAGTTCCACCCGAACTTTGGGCGTAGGCATCTGGTTCGTAGACTACACCAAGTGCTACAGCACTCAATATCAAAGCCAGGGAAACTACTACTAACGCAACACTATTTTGAATACTAATCATGATGATTTCAAAGATTCTAGTAACTGGAGCTTTTGCTCTTGATTAATTCCCTCTTCATCTGACCGCAGCTCCTCCAATAACCTTTCCTTCTCCTCTACTGGTGTATCATCATTGCCTTTTAATTTCTCCAGTAATTCTAAACGATCCATCTCCCCTGCTTCTTCCTCACTTTGTCCAGAAATCACTTTATTTAAAGTCATTCGTATTTCTTGCCAACCAAGCACAATGATTAAAACCAGTACAAAAGCAGATAATACAGCCAGAAGTGAATTCCAGAGGGCTCGATTTAAATATTGTTTATAGTGGTATTTTGGCATATTGATAAGCGCTTCTATTATGGCGCTATACTAGTACAAAGGGCCTGAACATAAGTGTTACCATCCCAATTACCGGAAGTAAAACTAAGGGCCGTGATGACATAACCAGAAGCACAACTATGTGAACTAGAGCCGACCATGGCATTATTAGTCCAATACGAACCTCCCATTGCACTCCAACTCGTCCTGCAACTCCCTCCAATACAGAAACCACCATCAGCTCGAGAGTAGCTTCCAGTGTAGGTTGGACCGTTGGCATAGACGCTCCAAGAGCTTCCTGGGTAACCTAAGAAGGCATAGTAGCCAGCGGTGTTTTGAGCGTAGACTCCTCCGTAACCAATAAAGTAACCAGCATAGCCTGGGTAAGCATAACCACGGATTGCTTGGCCGTCAGTGGCTTCTCCGTAGATACCGTATGTACCACGTGCATCTATTCTCCAAGTTGATCCGGCTCCAGTGCCAACACCTAAAGTTCCTGAGATGTATTCGCTTCCATATACGGACAGTCCATTGACTGACAGTGCTCCACTCTTGACCTGACTAGCAGTACCAACATTGATTGGAGCTGAGACGTTACTAGCTGGGGCTGTGCCAGTTGGACCGGTCCAAGAGTATGAAGCGGCGGCGAAGAGGACAATCGCAAACACTGAGAGTGAGAGGGCAAAGGTGTATTGGAAGGTTTTGGTGGAGGTGTTTAGGGTGAGGATCATGAGGATTAAAAGGTTAATTTTAAGTTTCTTGGAACTCGGGCAGGACTTTTACAGTAGTACTGTTTATGTTACCTCCTTCCTCGCAGTTTAAGGTGAATTCTGTTTCACCAGCAATAGACCAATCTAAACTGCCAGTCTTACTTTGGAGAGGTCCTGCTATAACCACAGTACCGGCCTGAATTACACAGTATTGTGGCACGCTGGTGCCAGTATCCCAGTTCAAACAGAAAGTTTCATCCTTACGAACAACACTTTTACAAGCAGTAACGTCAGCACCAGTTCCATAAATCATACTTATTGTAGCGGAAGATGGAGAGGTAGGACCGCGTGGACCAGAACACTGTAGTAGGTAGGTGGTTTGTTTAGTGAGATTGCCTGTTGATTCACTGCCTGAAAGTGGCTTAGAACCAGACCAAGCACCCGATGCACTACAACTATTAGTATACTGGGAAGTCCAGCGCAAAGTAGTGCTGGTGTTGTACGGTATAGAATATTGATCAGCTGTTAGAGAAACTGTTGGTGGTGCATAACAAGTAAAGTTAGCACCAGCCTGCCAAGCACTACACTCACCACCAGCACATGCACGAACACTCCAACTATATGCCCTTTCAGGTACTATTGATGCAGTGTAAGCGGTAGAGCTAGTGTAATACGTACCTAGGCTACTAATTTGAACCTCGTAACTCACTGGCGCTGGTATAGAATGACTGTGTGATGGAGTCCCCCAATCAAGAGGTGAGGGCGCAGTATTGCTTCCCCCTCCGTTATCACCACCTCCGCCTCCGCCTCCATCTCCACCTCCAGCGTGAGCCACAGGAGTTGCAAATGCTTCAAGTACCCAGGCCTCCCAAGCAGCTTTAGCCAATTTTTCATCACTAGGCAAAGCACCCTGATAGGATGAACCACCCCAACTTAGATTTACAGAAGTACCACTTGAAGAACAAGAGTACTGCAAACCCGTAGGTGCGCTCGCACCAGAAGCTGGCATAGCGTAGCCACCCTCTACTCCGCGCGGGGAAAGTTCCACTAACCCAAACTCAACCGAACGAAATTGCGTTGAGTTATTTACTATCAAAAATGACACTAGCAACATTAGTGCCAAAGCGCCGAATGCAATAGAAAAGTGTTTTATAGAAGTCATTGTAGTTATTATGCCCGACTCATAGACATTGTAGTAGGGTGTTACTGTGATTAACTCAAGTTTTATAATTCTGCTAAATCTAAATTAGCTTGGATAGCAGACCTGAATTCTTCTAAACCTTCACTCCAAGCAGACGGATCGTTACCAGGATAAGAAAGTCCCCAATTTTCTGGCGTCAATCTTTTTGCCGCTTCTAAAGCAGCCGAGAAACTTCTTTTTGCCTCTTCCTTTTCATCAGTGTTGAGGAGTGCTAATCCATACATATTTAAAAGCCATGGATTATCACTGTGTGTAGCTAAACCTGCTTCTAGAATAGGTTTCATTTCCTCGAAGCGCCCCTGCGAAAAGTATATCCAAGACAAATCAACTCTGGCCCACGGACTATCGTTGTCATATTCTAAGTAGC
>Ga0210043_1000157_pt1 | contig 74615 bp, 122 predicted proteins | sample CryGeymet201501t_FD_183990 | JGI IMG/M metagenome (GOLD analysis project Ga0210043, IMG submission 183990) | Groundwater microbial communities from Crystal Geyser aquifers in Utah, USA - Crystal Geyser metaG 2015-01t (SPAdes) (version 2) | ecosystem: Environmental > Aquatic > Deep subsurface >... | reverse complement strand
GACAAACGAGTTGTGTAATAACTGTTGTTTACAAATAGTTATTAGTTATACGGAGGCAAGTATTATGAGCGGAGAATTTCTTATCGAAGGACCAGAAGATTTTAAAAAAGAACTTGAATTTGACAAGTTTATGGATGAAATCTTAATAAAAGAGACAACCAATAAGTCCATCAAGCAAAGTGATGGAAAGGGTGAAAATGCCCGAAAACTTATTGAAGAATATTCAGAAAGACCAGGAAACAGCACCAGGTGGAGGAAATAATGCCAGCTAAAATTATGAATTCAAGTGATTTGAGCATGTTTCTTAGGGTTCTTGCTGAAGAAAGTGTAAAAAATGCTTATAGTTCAGCTTCGTCTTCTTCTCGTTCGTTGTTTGAACAGGGAGAAGATGAAGATGAGGATCCTTTGTTTGGTGGTGACGACAAAGGAGACGAAGATGGTGAAGGCGATGATGGTGGTGACGATATTTTTGGTGGAGACAAAGGCGACGAAGGTGATCAGGGTACCGAAGATGCTGCTCCTGAAGCTCCCGCTGCTCCTGAAGCGCCAAAGGCAGAGCCGGCCAAAGAGAAAGTAAATGTTCGTCCAGTTCCACTAACCTTAGAGCTGGGAGAGATTACATCAGATGGATTAATCTCTACATTAAACATGATAAGAGCTGGTCGTTCTTTTAAAGATCCTGACATATCAGCAGAACTTAAAAAGTATTTTGAAAATCAACTTAATGACAGTGAAAGATTGGCTTTGGCCACATTCTTAAGCGCATTGCAAGACATTGCCTCGGGAACTCCGGCAAAAGAAGCACCAGATCCAGGTGATGAAAATGTAAATATTGATGCGACAGATCAAGAAAGAGTTGATCAGGGAGAAGTAATGACAAGGCAGCCATCCCAGCCAGCCTTACAGCCATCCCATGGCTCTCCTGGAAGAACATCAAGAGGAACAGAGGATACAAATCCTCCAATCCAAGTTGGTCCAAGAAATTCTCGTTTAGCTGAAGAATATAGACAACATATCCTATCTCTTTTGATAGGATAGGATATGGAAAATAAAATTGTTCTTGGAGAAGGAATAGAAATTGAATATAATGATGCAATTCTAGATAAGGTGAGAGAGGCATTTGGAAAAGCTAAAGAAGAAGCCGTCTCTAATCATGAAATTGCAGAATTTTTCAAAATTTCATTTCAAAAAGCTATAAATAAAGGCTATGGGGTTGTTGAAAATTGACAGCTCTTGGCGGTCATATAAATCACATTTATGAAGATTTTGACTTGAGATTTAGAGATCTCAAGTCAATCTTTAAAATGCTTGGATATGCTGATGTTGATGTTTATGAAAAGCTTGACGGTCAAAATCTCTTTATAGGATGGGACTTTGATAAAGAAACTTTAAAAGTTGCAAGAAATAAACAAAACATAAAAGATGGTGGACTTGACAGATATGGCCTATCTTTGAAATTTGGAGATAGACCAGAAATAGAGTCTCTTTTTGTCAATGCTTATGATGTAATTCATAGGGCTGTAAGTTCTTTACAATATAATATCAAATCACAAATCTTTGGAAGTATGGGAACCGTTTGGTATCCTGTTGAAATAATAGATCCAGATTTCCCAAATACAATTCACTATAGCAATAAAAGAATTGTATTTCATGAGTATGGGCCAGTATTATTTGGAATGGATGGAGAGCCAATATCTAATGCATTGCCTAGGAATTTAGAAATTTTAAAACTTTCTATTCCTTCTATGAATAAAGAAATAGATTTGTGGAAATTGATTGAGCCAAGGTGTTTTCCACTTAATTCAATTGATGACTCAATAATAGATAAAGCTTGTTTTGAAGTTACTGAAATTCAACGAAAAAATAAAATAGATGACGCAACAACAATTAGATCGTTCGCTGCAAGCCGTCTAAAAGAAGATATGCAGCGATTTCCTCTTATTCCTGAGCACGTACGGAATGGTGTCTCAAAATCGCTTGTAAAAATGCAAGGAGCGCCAACAAACAAGTTTCTGTTAGCGTCAGTCGACTCGACCATGAGAACGCTAGTAAAAAACATGATCGATGAAGAAAAAAACAATGTTCTACCAAAAATTTTAAATCCAATTGAAAACATTGTTCATAGGTTCTCGTCTCTCTTATTGTCAAACATGAAGTCAGAATATATTGACGAGGCTACAGAAGAAGCCTTGAGAATTAAAAGAGAATACAATCGATGCTGTGACATTATTAGAAATGGTAGCAATAAAAATCATATTGATCTATTGCACAATTTGCATCCTAAAATTGGAACAGGGATGGTGACAATAGAGGGTCTTGTTTTTAAGTTTAACGAAAGAGTGTATAAGGTTACAGGATCTTATGCCCCTATGAACAGGATTATTGCTGCGGTTAGATATGGAGAACAAAAAAGAACTTCTAATCCAAACGATATTCCATTAGCGATGTTCATGCAAAGTAGCTAATATTTCAAAAACAGCTTTACTATTCAACTCTTTTGGCATACTTTTTTCAAAAGATATAAAATCTCCATTCAAAATATGCTTTCTTACATCTGAACCACTTATTTGAATTGTTTCATTTCTTGAAACACCCCTTCTTTCAAGTCCACCCTCCATGAGCAATCTAGGACAAATCTTTTCAAGCACTGAATTGCTATAGTTTTTTGTAATGTCGCTTTCATCTGAATAAATGCAAAACTTATAATCAGATGAGGGACTTTGTTCTCTTAATTTTAGTATTTCAAAAACTTTGGAAACTGGTGAGCTTTGCAAAAATATTGTACTTACATTTTCTGGCAATATTTTTAATATGTGATTTTTCCAAATTATTGCCATATCACTTCCTGTCACATTTTCTCTGTCCAAAAGAGAAACAATAACAATAACTTTATCGCATTCTTTGGATGCTTTTTGAATCATCATGTGATGTCCTAAGTGATAGGGTTTCGCAGAAATCGGGTAAAGTGATATCTTCATATTAGAGGTTCCTATGCTATACTTATATTGTGTAGAAATGGAACAGCGTAAAAGAAATAGTGTTTGTGCTGGCTGTGTTGTCTTTCGAATGAATGAATGTGGGGGAATTGACTTTCTTCTAATTAAGCATGAAAAAGACAAAAATAACAGATATGGTTTTCCAAAAGGGCATTTGGAAAAAAATGAATCCATTGAAGAATGTGCAGTAAGAGAGACGTGGGAAGAAACTGGGGTTGTCAGTCGCCTTTTATATGAGCTTCCCCCTGTCTTTTCTTCAAATAAGAATGAAAATAAAGTTGTTCACATATTCTTGGCAAAACAATTAAATCCACAAAATGGCATTTCTGGACGTAGTGGAGAAATTTCCGAAGCTTGCTGGTTCCCTATTGAGGATTTGCCAGAAATATATCATTATCAAAAGCCTTTGGCTACATATGCCAAGAATATTATAATGAGAAATATGAAATAGGGCTTATATTTATTATTATGTTAGAACCAAAACAAGATAAGATTCTAAAAGAATTCTTAAATGAAGTTTTTTTGAATGAATATGGAGATGGTGGAGATTATGGCGGCTATGGCGGCTATGGCGGCTATGGCGGTGGTGGCGGTGGTGGCGGTCATGGGGTTTCTGATGAATTCTTTACCGATATCTTCAATGCATTCGTTGATCCTTTGAGGCATACTGCCGCATTTGTTGAAAGGTTTTCTTCAGAAATTCAGAAACTTGCTGGTAAGTTGTCGGAAGACGTTATGGCCCTGTACATTCCAGGATACAAGGCAGACTATGATGAATTTGAAAAAGAATTCGATCAAAGAATGAACTCTATCAAAGACAAATATAAAGAAGTGTTCGCCAGAACAGAAGCTCACTTATTTACAGGCGATGCAGCTCTAATGGCGTTTCTGTACGCTCCGCATTCTTACGTCACAGGAAGGGTTTTGAAAGCTGCTCCAGATACAGCTTTGAGCCTTATCGATATGTTTGCTGGCGGCAATCAAAAAGTAAAAAATTTAACGGACAAAGCAAGAGAAGTAACAGGCAGAATTGGACACGTTGGACGAATGAGAGGTGGACCAACTTCTCCAAAGCCTTTGCCAGTTGACGTTGGTGCAAAAAAGCCAATAACTCAGCCAAAGATAAAACAACATCGTTGGTGGAACCCTAAAAAAGATCCAAAAGGACAAGATTATAGTAAAAGATTTTATGGAAAAACTCATTATGAGTCAATTTCTAGAGAAGAAGAAATTATTCAAGAAGGAATCAAGGATTTTCTTGGAAAAATTGTTGATGCATTTAAGAAATCTCCAGAGATTGAAAAAGCAATTGAACAGAGTCAATTGGCACAAAGCATGCGCAAAGACGCCGAAGAACTTGCAAAGGATTATGTAAGAGAAGTTGTCGACCTTACAAAGGAACATATCCAATCCCTTAAAAGTACAAGCGCATTGGATAAGGCAACAAAGGGAAAATTTTCTGAACTAATCCAGCAAAAAGGGCAAGGTGACGCAAAAAAAACAGCTCAACTTGTTGTTGGAAGTACAAAAAAGGGGATTAAAGATATGGCAATTGAGAACTTAAAAGAAAAAATGTCAAAAATGCCTAGCGGATTGCAGAAAATTTATCAAGTCGGCATTAGTAAAATCCAATCTATGTGATATAATCCATTTATGAAGGGTTATTATGTCTAATAGAAAAAAATGGAACGGCAATTCTGAAATATCATACCAAGAAGGTTCTGAAATTCCTTTTATTGAAATTCCTGTCGGAGAAACAATTCCCGACAAATTGTTTATTTGGGAGTTTAAACGAACAGGAGAATTTGAGCCTGGACCGGCTGGTGAAGATGTTCCAATTTGTGATACAGATATTCATATTTATTTCAATTATGGAGTAGCCAAAAAGGTATTGGGGCCAGAGCTTTTGGATCAGGTTCGAGTAGCGTTTGGATTGGAGGCTCTTGAAAAGGCAACAAAAAAGGGAAAAGAAATAACTGAACGAGTTGTTGCTAATGCAGAAAAAACTCCTGAAGGATTGAATTAGCATTATGGATACAATAAAAGCACTAGAGCCAGTTGAAAATTTGATATCCCATTACATGGACGAGCTTCCAAAATGTTCAAAAACTATGCTAAAATCAACTCACGAAAGTTTTTCAACATTTAGAAAAAACGAATCAGAATAAAATTTATGAGAACAATTATAGAAAATTTACTGACACCGGAAGAATGTAAGGATTTTATTGATTTGGCAGAAAACTCTGGTATGAGCATTGCTTCTATTACCACACCAAGCGGTGATAAAATTGATACAAACTATAGAAACAATGATCGCTATATTTTTGACGATCATGTTTTGGCTCAAAAACTTTTTGATAAAATAAAATCAAAATTGATACATAATGATCTTAAATGGAGGCCGATTGGCCTAAATGAAAGATTTAAAATTTATCGTTACAATCCAGGACAAAATTTTGCTTTGCATTCAGATGCTTCTTTTATAAGAAACGAAAAAGAAAGAAGTTTCCAAACCATTTTAATATACTTAAATGAAGATTATGAAGGTGGAGAAACTGAATTTTTTGGAATGGAAACATTTTCTCCAAAAACAGGTTCAGCTATTCTTTTTATGCATCATTTGATGCACGAAGGCATGCCTGTCCTTTCTGGGATAAAATACGCACTAAGAACTGATGTTATGTATAAAAGAGTTGATTGAACCCTATTTAAGTCATAGGGATCCAATATGAAAGACAGAACATTATTGCTTGCTGCACTAATTGAAGAAGATGACATTGAAAATGTTCGTCATAGCGTTGTTGAAAGTTATGAAGAACAATTTGAAGAAGATCGCAAATTTATAAGCGAAAACATTTCTTTTGTTGAAGAAGATGATCTTCGTCTTATTCGTATGATTGGCGAGCAAGAAGAGATTCCCGAATGGGAAGGAGGCAAAATGCTCAATGAAGGAACGCCTATTGGCGGTTCAGGCTTTGTAGGCTCTCCAAGCTATGCTTTGTCTTCTCGTTATTCTCCATCTCAATCAGAAATAATGGGACAAATTGTAAATGGCGGATATCATCGTGATTCGGGCTGGAAAGATTTGGATAGTCCAAAAATAAAACTATTTCAAAAGATTGCAGAAAGTAATCCTGGCGCTTTTGGAATGAGTTCTATTCGTGAAGAAGAACTCCCAGAGTTTGATGAAAACTTTAATCCGATCCTTTCCGAAATGGGACAGGTAATGTCTCCTAGAGAACACCATAAGTCTGTTATGGATCAGTTTAATTCGGGACCAGGAATCGACCCAGATGAATATCCTGAAATCAATGGACTTGAAGGCCCATTCAATATGAAGGGACGTATTCTTTATTACGATCCAAAAGAAGGCCAATACTATGACAGAAAGACAGATATGTATATTGATCATAGCGAACTCTCTTCTTTGATGGAAGGAGAAACAATGGTTCAAGGAGGAATTGGGCCAGGATTTCAGGCCTTTGACGGATTTAAAAAAGAGGTTGTAAATCCTTATAAGAATGCTAGTGACGCAATGTCACGTTGGTATTTGGGTGAGGCTAATAATAAGGATTTTGAAGATGATGGAAATTCGGCTGAAGACATCATAGATATTGGTTATCAGGATGAAGTCGAAATTATAGATTATCCAAATAATTTAAGATTTGGAGATACTTTGCTTAAAAAAGTTGGGAAAATAGGCCCAACAAAATACCATACTGGCGATGGAATAGGGTATGAAGTTGTATATAAGATTGTTTCTTCTGAAAAAAATAAAGATTTAAGATTTCAGATTTGGTTAGATGACGATGATTATTTTAATGTAGATGTAGTAGATCCTATAAATTTCAGATTTATTACCAATGGATTTGGAGACACTCCAAAAGATGCCATTCAGTCAGTAATCCAAAAATTCCATGAGCCAATTATGGAAATGAAAGAAATCAATTACTTTGAAGACGAAGACGAAGATGAAGATGAGTCAATGGTTCCAAACGTTATTAGAGTAAATGATGTGATTTTGACATATATGGGCAAAGACAGAAATGAAGAGGATTTTCATTTATATAAAGATGATTTTGGAGAAGTTTTTGGTTTGGCGAAAGATGTTGATGGGTGGTATGCCGCAGCAAGAAGTGACTGGGGCACTCAAGCAGAAGGATTTGGAGACACACCAGAAGATGCCATGAGAGAACTTGTAATCGAATTTTATGGAGAAGAACTACTCTCTGAAAGTCTTCTAGAAACCGTTGAAGGAACAGATGGAAATTATTGGTTTTATCGCAGAACGGGAACTCCGGGTGGTTACAATGTAAAGTATCGTGAAAATGACACTCCAACAATGCATCCAAAATCTCCTGAAGAGCCATCTTCAAAAGGACATCCGGGGTTGACTGGTTGGCAGTTTTATGATGCCGATCATACTCAGCAAAAAACAAAATCTCAAATGGAAGACCCGCTAGACGATGGAGAGGCTACTGCTACCGAAGAAGTCTTTATGAAATTTCTAAAGAAGCATTCTGTTTATGGCAAATAATGAATTCAAAGATCTTATGCCAGGAGGATTGGCCGATGCCTTTACTCCATCCGACTTCGATCCAAAACAATTAAAAATTGGAATAGATGTTGAACTTGAACATACAAGTGATCCAATAGTAGCAAGGGAGATTGCAATGGATCACTTAACTGAAGATCCTTTGTATTATCAAAAATTGAAAACAATTGAAGAGTCAATTAAAGAATATACAAAAGCATTTTTAAATGAAATGATCTACGTTACCAGAGGAATTCCTCAAGAAATGATTGAAGATTTCGAAGAGCGAGGAGTCAACATTTACAAATACGGTTCTAAGCATGGTTTTTGGGATCCAAAAAAACATGGATTGACAAAGCTTCAAGTTGAAATAATTCTTGCTGCATTAGAAGAAAAAATAGATCAAGAAAAAGACAAAACACCAGAAGAATCAGCGACAAATTTTAAAGATGAAGATTTGGCCATTGCTAATATAATGGGAGGAAGAAAAAATCCAAATCTTATTCAAAAAGCAAAAATTTACAATATGTCTCATTTGATGGACGATTTAAAGGCGCTTGTTGTTGAATCTTCTTTTATAAGTCCGATGAGTGAAACTTGGGATCAGTATTTGGAAAAGGTTATTGATACAGGTGACGAATTTCCCTGGGACAACGAAGAAGAACCTGAATTCAATAAAAACCCAATGAATCCATTTGATGCAAATAATAGCCTAAGCAAAGTTAAGGCTAATGCCCATCCAAAGACTCAAAGAGCTGGGGTTGGTAAAGGAAGTGGCCCGGCCGGCGGTGGTAGATTTCCTGGCGGAAAAAGACAGGCAACAAGTAGTGTTCATTAGTGATATAATATCCATGTGTTAATATTAGAACTTAACATTTTGGGATTTTATAAGAGAATAAAAGTATGAAACTACATCAATCAGTAATCGATAAATTGGTAAGAATCTATGACCTTCATGGAGGACGACAAGACAACAAAAAACTAATCAACGAGCTAAAGAGTTTGGATCTTTCAGGTTATCAGCAAAAAGAGAATCCAAAGAACCAAAGCTTTCTTGTTTTGACAGAAGCATTGCAACCAACCCCTAAATAATCATAATATTTGTCAGGAACATATTTGGCAAATAAACCTACCTGATAAATTTCATGATAGGTTTATTTGCCAAATATAATTTAAGTTGATTAGAATATGCAAGATTTATACAAAATAGGACAAGTTTTATACATTATTTCTTCAAAAGCTCATACGGTTGTTCCTGTTCAAATACAAGAAATAAACAGAAAAACAACGATAGAAGGAGAAGAGACCCATTTCTTGGTTATGGATCCCGAAGGAAGAGGTCCATACAATTTGGAAGAAATAAATGGACAAATTTTTACAAACTCTGCTGATGTTGCTAGAGCACTTAAAGATAATGCAAACAAGGCCATCGATATGATGGTTGAAAATGCTTTGGAAATTGCTAGTGAAAAATTTGGCTCTGCTGACGTTTCAAATGATTTGTTTCAGCAGCCTAAAAAATCAATAGAAAAGAAGATAGTTCCACCCTTGGCTCCCATTAAGTCAGCGCAACCTCCCAAGATAAATCCTCCGGCATCTAAGGATGGTATAAGCGAGGTTGAGGTGATTGGAAAAGATGGAAAAGCGCATATGCAAAAACAAAAAGTTAGAATACATATGCCAAATGAAATTGCCTCAGTTTAAAACCCTTTAAAAGAACTGCTATAAGAAATTCCTTTTCCTCGAATTTTATCCCAAATTTCAGGAATTGGATTACCTGATCCAACCTTCCATCCAATTGGCCCACAACTAAGTCCAAATTCTTCCATAATTGGAATTGCAACCTTCTGCCAGATTAGGGAACCAGGATCTCCAACACGGCTTTTGTGTCCTTGGCGATGGGCATGAATAAATTCAATTTTGCCACCATTTTCTTCAACAAGCCTTATATAGTAGCGACATAGTTCTTTTGTTGCTTCAAGTTGAATTTCTGTAGGGTCAGCAACAAGATCTTCATATGTTTTTTTTGCGTCGATCTCCCTCTTGCTTCTCCAGAAGGTTCTTTCGACACCATGAACCCCAGCAGTTCGACAACTTACCTCAATTCCCACGTCATATTTATTTAGTGAGTGAGCATGCCACATGTATGCCGTTGGAGTATGCAACAAAACAATCTTTCCATCTTTTAGCGTAGCACCATGAACAGGCACATTAAGAAGCCTCATTGGATTTGTGCCAAAGTCAACTGCTGTTTGATGAAGGGTTATGCCTTTTACATTTTTCCAATCTCTTTTACCCTGAGATTTACCACGATCTTTTGTTCTGGGTTCTTTTGTCAGGTCGATGAATAAATATTCTTTAGGAACAATATTAATTGTTCCTTCTTTAGACGCAACCTTTTCTAAAGAATCAATATCATCATCGTCCAATCCGTCATCTTTGAATTTTTCAATAGACTCCTTAACGAAGCCTTGAAGAATTCCTTTTGTTTCAGGAACTTTAGGTTGTGGCAAATATTTTTTAATAAAATCGGTAAAACTTGAACGAGACATAATACTAAATATAAAAATTATTTAATATTATTGAGCTTATTCCATTTTTTAACAATCAATCTTGCAGCTCTATCAACAGAACTTATTGCATGCCACATTCTTGTTCCAAAATCCCCAGGAATTGCGCCTTCTGCTTCCATTTGGCTCATTTCTCCTGCCATCTCTCTCATAACTCGCACTTCTTTTATAAAATTAACAAGAGAACCTGCCGTTACTGAAAACTGATCAAGAATTTGATCTTTCATGTCATCAGGATCAATTCCCATAACTCCCGGCTCTTCTCCGCTTTTGGCCTTATCAATGGTATATCTAGTCCCTTCTGGGTCTATAGAGTCTTCTTTGATAAATTCTTCTTCAATTGCTTCTCTTATTAGTCTTTTTAGGTCATATTTTGATACTAGCATAACAATAACTATTCTAAACATAGTTATTTAAAAGGATAAAATAATATCATGAAAATACCATTAAATCAGATAGAACAAAACAACCTCAGAAGTCGTGGCATTTTGGGGCAAGGAGAAATTGCATACCGCGAAAACAATCAAACATATGCAGAAGATGCGATTTCTGGAGAGAAAAGAACAATTGATAGCCTTTCTGGCCAATTAAAAGAAAGTAAAATCTTATTGGGATAGATTATGTTTGAATTTTTGTTGACCAATTTCGTATAATTGGCCAATGACAATGTGGAAAGAAAGCATTAAAAAAATCAATTGGAAACAAGGTCTTCGGCATTTTTTGGAAATTGCATCAGATGCCGGAGATATCTTAATTCACTTGAGAGATTCTCCGCGCGCATCAGATTATGCTTCAATTTCATTAAAGGTTGCAAATTCTTGGCTTCACCATTCTGAAAGGCTAAAATCCAAACCTTTCAAAGGGTGGGCACTTGTTGATCTTTGGGAATACAAAGACTATCTTTTTGACATTGCAAAAAGAAACTATGAAATTAAGGTTCTTCAAGAGATTGAAGACAGTAGATCAATATCAATAGATATTAATGGAATAAATTTTGGATGGCAAGATTTTGGCGGTGGTGAAAAGATTCATGGCCCATTTGTTCGAAAAGAAGTAAGCCGAGAAGAGTATATGGAAGCTCTTGGAAAAATGGTCTGGGCCGACCTTGGGACAACTGCTTGCGAGATCGGAAAAAAGAAAGGTGTCATCGAAGATGACTGGGGCGGGGGAATTACTGTCTTCAAGGTTGACAGGCAAGACAATGTTCATCGAAGTTCAATCGCTGATGGAATTCTTGAGCGTTCTAAAAAGTTTTTGGACAAAGGATATCATAGAAGCGTTATGCTTCATGGTACCGCAGGAACAGGAAAAAGCTCAGCAATGAGATACGTTGCAAAAGAATTTGGAAAGTATAGTCTTCGAATTAATGTTGGAGATCTTGAACATCTAAATTCAGAAGATATGATTTTGGCAATTGAGCTTTTGAAACCTTCTACCTTAATGATTGATGATTTTGATCGTTCAATGGGAGCTACAAAACTTTTGACGGAGCTTGAAGAGTTTAATGAAAATGTTCAATTGTTAATGGTTTCAGTTAATCATATTGAAAGCTTAGACGATGCTGTAATCCGTCCGGGAAGATTTGATGATATGGTTGAAGTTGAAACTCTCGACGATGAAATTGTAGATAAGCTGATAGGGCCAGACATTCCTGACCAAGCAAGAAATCGACTAAAGAGATTGCCAATTGCTTTTATTGTAGAGTTCCATAAAAGAAGAAATGTTCTTGGCTTGGAGCAGGCTCTTGAAGAGGTTGTTGATCTTGAAAAGAGAATCAGAAAACTAAACAAAATTATTGGAAATGATCGGCTTTATACAGTAAAGAAAAAAACAAAGAAAAAGTCAAAGAAAAAAGTAAAATTGATTAAAAAAACTTCGCTCTAACAATAATGCCTCTTGTAACCTGGCGTTTACAAAACTCCCTATGGACAAGCCCCTTGGAGTGACTAAGTTGTTGTCATGGCACGCAAGACCACCAAAAAAGAGACCCCCAAGCGACGGCTCAACCCACAGGACCGAGGTCGAATTGTCTTGGAAATTCCTGGCATCGAAATCGATGAAGACGGAGAAATTGTTGGGGACACTCTTGAGCTACATTTGGAAGACTGGGACTTTGAGCCTGGAACCCCTCACACTTACCACCACCCAGGAGATCCGGCCGAAGTCACTGTGACCGTCGCTTGGGTGTCTGGTGACAAGTTCACGCGCACTGGAGCTGAACTTGACGAACTTTGCGAGACTCATTTTGATGAAATCTATCAGGCCATTGAAGATTATGAGGCTGATCGCCAAGATTTCGGGCCAGACAATGACGACGAAGATATGGGCTGGTGATAAATGAAATTGTCACATCATGAAAGAATGGAAATTGCTAATGCAGTTTCTGTAATTGTTAGAGAAGTCCAGACTGGAAAACTTACTGACGAAGAGATTTTTTCTATTGTGTCTGGAACTGGCTCTTCCCCTGGCTGGGTTTTGTGCTCATTAGCTGAGAGATTGCCTCCTCCGCTTGATAATGATGCACGAGAGGCTGGACTGACTCTCATAGCTGCTGCTGGCATTGCTTCGAATATTTGATAAATGAAAAAGAAGCAGCCATTTGGCTGCTTTTTTTTGATCTTCCATAAACCATAGCTCCACCAGAAACCCAAGCATTTTTAGAAACAAAAACTGAATCAGCAACCCAACCGCCTTCCGATCCATCAGGATTCTTATGCCGATGGGCCGGAACCGGACCTTTTCCATCATTAAAATCAAATGTGCTCATTTTCTAATTCCTTTTCTTCAATCTTTTCAAATTCTTCGACGAAAGAATAATTGAAATCAAATTGAAAAATCTTTTTCTTTATCTTTGATTTTCCTCTTATTCTAGCATTTCCAAAAATTTTAGCCTTCCCAGAAACCCAAGCATTTCCAAAAACATAAGCTTCTCCCCAAACCCAAGCATTTCCATAAACCTTTGCATTTCCATAAACTTTAGCATTTCCAAAAACCTTGGCATTTTCACCAATCCAAGCATCTTTAGAAACAAAAGCTGAATCTGCAACCCAACCACCGATTGAACCATCAGGATTTCTATGCCGCCTTGCGGCAACCGGACCTTTTCCATCATTAAAATCAAATGTGCTCATTTTCTAATTCCTTTTTTCATTTTCCTCCTTCGGGAGGGTCATCATAAATATCTCTCTATTTTTTGTCGAATCCAAAACATTACTCCAACAACTGATGCCATAAACATTCCGAATCCACCAATTGCAATTTCAAGAATTCCACCACATCCACAAGCTAAAATATTCATTTTGTAAATTCCTTCATTCCTGCCTTAATACAAAGTTTTTTAATGATTTCTTTTCCTTTTTTGTAGCCACCCCATATTTCATCCTCGGTTCCATCATCTTCCCATCTTAACATCTCAAAGACATGAGAAACATGAGAGTCTTCATGCTTAAAATTAATTCCTGCTTTAACTCCTCGAAGATGCTCTTCTTTCATGCATTGATAAACCCAAAAAAGCAATAAATTATGCTCGTCTATTTTTAGCGAAGTAAAACCCCTAGGAATCTTTTGGCAATCACGTGCAAACATTTTTGCAAGAGTTCTTGCTTCTTTTCGAGCAAGATAAACTAGCAAATGAGTCGAAGAAAGAACATCAGCGACCTTCCAGGCATCTGGACATTGTTTTCTTGAGATAGGGCTTCCATCTTCTCCTGAGAAGTTTTGCTGAGGAAGCCAGGAAAGAATATCTTCTTCATTTCGTCGAATTACAGCGACGCCAACTCCTCCAATCCTGCGATAAACAACATCATATTTCTCTTTTAGTTTTGAATCCATTTTAATATTTCTTCTTTCTTGTTGGAAATTTCTTCTTCAAATATTGCATTCAATATTTTGTTTTGGATTATTCCAATTTCTTTTCCTTCAAATCCAAAATCCATCAATTCATTCCCAGAAATATCAAGTTCTTTTGCTGACATTGGACATGATTTGCAAAATTCGATGAAATTAACAATTTCTTCAAAGTCTGGTTTGCATTTTTTACAATCACGCCAAGTTCTTTCTTTTCCTCCGAATCCAAAGCTAAATGAAATTGATTCCCCATTTCCTCGTGCCGACGTTAATTCATCAACGATTTCTGATTCGGAAAGCCATATGACTCCATTTTCGCAGTCACACTCTCTATTTTTCAAAGCTGTAAAGAATTTATTAAAGAATGCTAAATGAGAACGATCTGCCCATTTCCAAATTTCTGATTTTAAATGCAGAAAATCCCAAGCAATTCTTAAGTGATTTGCCATTCTATTTGTAGTTTGTATAATGCCTGGCTCAAGAACAAATCCGGGCTTATGAAAAAGAAAAAGACTAATAAATCCCGAAAGGACTTTTTCTTGGTTTGTTCCTTCGATTTCAATTGCAATAGGTTCGAATTTGGAACCAAACAACTCGGTTCCAATTTGAAAATCAAGAAGCATTCTTACAAATGCTTCTTGATTTTTTCCCTTTGTCCAAGCCTTTTCAAATTCCATGAAAATTCTTTCACTTGAAATCGTTTTAATGAGCCCTTTCAGATTTTTTATAGCTTTTGCAGTTTTTTCTTCTATTTCAAATCCAAACCGAACGGCAAACTGCAAAGCTCGCAGCATTCGCAAAGGATCTTCTATAAATCGAGCTTCGGGCTCTCCAACTGCTCGAATAAGCTTATCTTCAATATCTTTTAGTCCACCAAAGGAATCAATAATATTTCCTTTAGCATCCCTGGCAAGCGCATTGATTGTAAAATCACGTCGAGATAAATCGGATTCCACCGATGCATGAGGATCCATGACAATGCTAAAATCACCATGCCCAGAGCCCGTACTTACTTCGCTTGTCCTAGGAATTGCGATATCAAATTCTTCACCATCAATCGTAATCTTGAGCATCGAGACTTTGCCTCCAACTTCTTGGTCCAAAACCTTTCCAAGGTGAGAAATCGATTCTTTTATTTCATCGAAAGTAAGGAGCCTGACCAAGAAGTCAATATCTTTACTTTCAAGACCAAGCAAATCATCACGTACGGCTCCTCCGACAATAAAAACTTCTCCGCCACGATCTTCAATTGCTTTAATGATTTTATTTTTTGTCATTTTAGTCCCATTCTCTTTAAAATGCTTTTTGGAATAGCTCTTTTTTCGTATGGCAATTTGTATCCGTATTTGAAATCCAAAGGATGTCCACAAAAATTCAAAAAATAGGACTTAAATGAAAACTTATAATTTTCATGAGACCATTTTTGCTCGTAAGTGATTTCATACCAGGTTCCATTCATTTTGGCGAAATAGATACAATCTTCAATTTTTAAAATGTCTTTTTCTTTGACATTATGTACATTTTGCCAAAATTTGTATAGGTACTTTTTTTTATCAGTTTTGTACTTGCAAAGAATTTTGGTTTCAGGATGAATATAAAGCTCATCGTTTGAAAGCTCATATCCATAATTTCCACTATAAATCTTTCCATCTTCTTTTATAATCAAGGTTTCTTGAAATCCGCTAACATGAGTTTCGGCATGCTGAAGAATATGAATTTGAGTTGCACTATTTGCGCTAACCTGTTCTCGAATTTCGCTATAAACCTTGTCCCAAGGGCGGCCGACCTGTTTGTCCAAAAAGCGATAAAGAGGAGCCAAATTTTCTCCAAGCTCCTTTGAGCCTCGTCCGATGCTCATGGGATGTCGTGAGCGGCCACTGTCATCAACGTCAAGAATGATATTTCCGTCACCATCTTCGTCTTCTTCTAGCTCCTGAACTCGAATTTTATTGTTTCGGACATAAGTGTCCATTCGACCCCAACCATCATTCGTTCGAGGACGTTCACACAGCTTTTTTGCCATATCGCTTCGCATAATTTATTCTTCATTTTCTGATTTTTCAACAACTAAGTCCAGTCGACCACGGTCATCCTCGACGGTCCATGAACTCCTCCATGGCGCTTACCATTTCTTCATCAACAATTGACAACTTAACAAACATTCCAAATGAATATTCTCGCCATATTCCTTCATAACCTCGGAGATTCCAATACCACTTAAGCATGTGTTCTGGTGCAAAAAATCGAAACTCCCAATTGTCACCAATGGTAACATCAAAGAGAGAAAGCGGCGAGTCCCAATAAAATTTAATCTTTTTCATTTTTTGTTTTCTTTAACGATTCAATAAGTGCTTCAAATTCGGTAGGGCCAGATGCTACCCATTGCCACATGCCTGTTTTATGATGAATGTCCCAAACTTCCCACGTGCCATCTTCTACCATTTTAACATATAGGAAACGAGAACTCCAGGCTTGCCTGTTTATTTCAAGCAATATCCCTAAAAGAATTGCACAAGTTACATCTGTAAAAATATGGAATACTTTTCCTTTTGGAGGAAATGTTTTTTGGTGCCAAAGAACTCCTTTTTCCTTTTCCCATTGAGAGACTAAGTAAGGAGTGAGAAAAGTGAGATAACTTAAGCAAGCATCAACTTCTTTAAAGTTTTCTTCATTGAATTCTTACATATTTAAACCAAATTTTCTTGGGCCACTTGTGAAAAGATTTCAAACTCGCTTTTGGCCGTTTTGAAAGGATATTCCTCTTCGATAATTTTACTATGCCAGACCATTGAAAAAACAACCATCGGCCAGCCCGATTTGTTTGTCAGAGCAGCAACAGCCGAAGGTGCGGGAATTCCGTATTTTCCTTTCCAATTTACAGAAAGAACACCTTTTAGTTCGTCTGGCACTTCTGGTAACTCCATGTTCTGGAGCATATCCATTGGTAGGCGCTGAGTGGTGTGGTCGAACGTATGAAGGTCGAACAGGTGCATGCACCAAGCATAGATCCTAGAAGGATGGGTGTCAAGGGTTTAGGAGGCCCAAACTTTTGATGGTGGAGTCGATAAGAGGCCTCGCTTCTACCAAAAAGGACTCAAAATCCTTATGAAGAGGCAATTCTCCGGCATAGAGCTGGGACAAACTAAACCATTCGGCTTCAATATTTTCTTGATCGAGAACAGGCTCAAATTCTTGGGGGCATATTCCCAAAAAATTAACATATGAAAAATTTTTGACGGGACTTTGGTGAGTATATCCCTTTAAAAGCAAAAGAGGGCCATCATACATGGTTTCTTCAACAAACTCCCTTATTGCGCCTTCTGCGCACTTTTCGCCCCAACGAAGATATCCTCCAATTGTAGAATAAACCCCTTCGTGCCTCAATGCAAGAAGGAACCGCCCAGAGTTGGCAGAAATTGGCATGATTCCTGCTGCTCTGCTTTTATTATCAACGTTTGTATCAAATGTTGCCATGGCTATAAATATCACGTTTTCTTTTCAAACGATAGGAACAAGGCATTTTTGATCAATTTCAATAACCTCTCTTCCAACAAGCACATTGTATCGATACAATGTATCAAATGAATTAAAATCTCCTATTGATTCTTTTTCAATTATATTGATAATAAGTGCAGGTCTCATGTTTCGACCAATTTGGCGTTCATTTAGATTTGATATTCTGCCTATTTCGGGTTCATAGTTAATTTTTACTAAATCTCCAATTTTAAATTTTAGTTCTTCTTTTTTTGTAGACATGATATAATTCCTTATGGTCGAGATTAAAAAAGTTAGAAAGACATTTAAGAATCACTGCATTCTTAGAAATTTAGATAAAATTTGTTTTCCTGAAGATCTCTTGCCGCTTCTTGGTTTACCAAAGTATTCTTGGTGGTTTGCTTATGACGAAAACAAAGAGGTTATTGGCTATGCATCAGCCTGCAAGATGGGCGATTCTTATTTTTTAGCACGTGTTGGAGTTGCTCCTAACAAAAGAGGCCAAGGCATTCAAAAAATGCTAATAGAAAAAAGAATAGAGGCAGGAAGGACTCTCGGACTTAAGCAAATTGTAACATATACGAGCGTCAATAATCACTATTCAATCAAAAATCTAAAAGATTGTGGATTTAAAGAATGGATTGATGCTCCAAAAAAATTCAAAGAAGAAGGTTTTATCTTATGGTCTTTCAAAGTTGAATGAGCCACTTCTTATGAGACTGAGAAGGTAATCATGCTCATCTTTTTCTTCTTCTTGTTTTTTTTGTATTTGACGTAAGTCTCGCAACATCTTTAGTTTTTTATATAGTTTCTCTTTGTCGACGTTTCCCACTTTGCATAATGCAGAGCCCCCAGCAAATTTAACTATTTTGCATTTGTATTTTTAATTCGTCTGTTTCAAAAAGAAGTCTTCCTTTCGGAGAGATCACCCAGCATCTTGGAATTTTGCTATCAATTGGTTTAGAACAAAATCCGTCTGTCATAAAAATAACAGCATCATACTTGTCAGAATTTTCATTAGTCCAATTGGTTGGAACATCAAAATCTGTTCCTCCACGTGCAACTCTTTCAGGCATTAGCTGTTGCCCTTTTTCCCATGTAAAAATTTGATCTTCTATTACCTGCGAATCAAATGGAATAACAATAAATTCTGTATGATCTGCCAACCCATTTAGTTCCGAAAAAAACTTTGCCAAATCCTTATTATCAATAGAGCCACTTTGATCGACGCAAACAGCAATATTGGCTGTTCTTATTCTTTTTTTTCCTGGGTGAATATAAGGATATCTTCGATTTATCTTTTTTATGGTTGAATGCTGGTGCGAAGTTAAGCTATTTCCAACAAAGTACTTTAAAAGATCAATCCAATCAATTTTTCCTTTTAGTATCTCATTTATAATTTCCCGAACTTTTGATGAAACACTTCCCCAATGATTGCTATTGTTGCATGTTTCAGCAGCTTCTTCTGTAATTCTATTTACATTGTTTTCAACAATTTCTTTTTCTTCAGAGGAAAGCTCTTCCCATTTTCCATGATCATCAGACAACGCAAGAACATTCTCTTTATTTAGTTTGTCAAATATATCTCTATTTTCATTTATTTGCTCATAATACCAGTCGGCAGATTCTCCTTTGGACCAACTGCAAACCATGTTACGAAACTTTTCCATAGCATCCAATGTATCAGCAGAATATAGGTGACGATGCTCTGGCAAAACTTCTTTCCATTTTCCTGGTATTAGTCCGCCTGGCGGGAGTCTGCTTTCATCAATTAAGGAATTTACAGCAAAGTCACAATTGTGGACAAGGGCACCGTTTACGATAAATGAACTATCATCAGTGTTTATATCGTAAACGGTGCCCGACCATTCTTCTGAAGAAATTGACTTAATTGGAATTGCGATCCCCTCAGAAGTGTTTTTCCAGCTATGTGAATATGATTGTATTACTTTTCCACAAAAATTTCTTTCACTAAAAGAAGGCTCCCAGCTCCAATTGGTTCTATACATAGGAGTACCTCCTTTATAAAATTTATTATTTATATATCTATCTTTTTGATACCAAGTTCGGCCATGGAATCCAATGTCAAGTTTAGACAATAATAATCTAATATGTGATGCAAGTAATTTAGAACTTGTATCTACTCCATATGTTGGGTTTTTATTTTTTTTGGCTATATAGCCATCGCTATCTATAAGTCCTTGAAGATAAGATTTTACTATATTTTTATTTTCGTTTAGCAATATAAAATCAGGAATCTTTTTATTTTTAGCTCCACTTCCACACCATTTTTTGAATGCTTTTGCCAATGTTGGCCCTCCGAATTTTATATCTGAAACAGTTTTTTGAGAACATCCAAAAGAAGTCTTATATTTTAATTTTTTAGCTATTTCTATTGTTTTTTCAATTATTTTAATTTCGTGAGCACCTAGACATATGGAAACTGTTTGTTTTCCAGAGCCATCTCCAGTGTACAATCCTAATAGCCATGCCAAATCTTCATCTAAAAGCAATTCTTTATTTTTAATTGCATTTCTTCCATTGGATTTTTCTTCTAAATTTATAAATTCTTCTAAATCTAGTATTTCATACTTTTCCCCTGGCAATTTTGGGATTATTAGATAATCGTCATCTTTTATATCTTCAGCACTAATCCATTCTGGCTCATTTAGTTTTATTGGCCTTCTTTTGTTTTTTTTTCTGCAAATTCTAAATTTATGTTCTGGTGTTGACACATATTCCATTCCTCCACATTGTATTTTTATCATTTTGCCATTGTATTCTTTAGGAATTATAGCATTGACTTTGGTAAGGCCAGTTCGCCCGATAGTAAATTCTTTAAATTCCTCTATTGGTTTTCCATCAGCTAAAATTGTTCCTTCTGGGAAGCAGGCAAAAAACCATGCTTTGTCAGGATTTCCATTTTTATCCTTTTTCATTCTTGAGGTTGCATGATTAAGAATTAGGTGCAAAAATTCATGAATAAGAAGCCCTTGTCTCTCTCTCCAATTTAGGCTTTGAAAAAACTCTTCATTATAAAATAGGCACATTTTCCCATTTTGAACGCTAACCCCAGCAGTATCCAAGTCTTTTGTTTTGTATTTATTTATATTTGCAGATATATGACCGTAAAATGGTTCTTCGACATTGAATTTTGCAAGGGTCTGATCAATATCGTATTTATTCCATTTTTCATCTTTTAAGTGTTGGTCTTTCTTTTTCATTGGGTTAGCGCACCAATCATTGCACCTGAAACATATTGCGAAATTAATTGAACATTCGCAAATTTTGTTTTTGTTCCTGTTATTTTATCCCATAACGTAATTTGCAATTCTGGCTTCAATAAATCAAAAAATTTGGCAAGATTCTTGGCTTGTGATTTTGTCCACGGCTTTGTATTTGGATCATTGCAATGATCTCCAATTTTCTTCAAAGCCAAGTTTAAATGTTCGACTTCAAATGCCCTTATCCTTTCTTCGTTCTCATCAAAATTGTCCAAAATATCTTTAGCTTTAATATGCTCAAAAGGCCTCAAAAGATAACTTTTGAAAAGCCCTGTTGCATGAATTCCAACAAATCCTGTACAAATTGGTATAAACATATCATTTTTTCTTATTGTTCTAATGATATCAGGATTTTCTTGAAGAACCTTTGACAGCCTTGTCCAGGATCTTCTTGAAGGTGTTATTTCATGACTATTTTTTGATAAATCCTTTTCCAATTGATCGTTGTTTATTCTTATAAAATCTAGTATTTCTGGGATGATTTTTTTACTTTCCATTCCCCACTTGACCCATTCTTCAATAGAAGGTTCAATGTCCGCAATCCAGAAACGATCATATAATGCAGGATCGATGCTATTGACACTATACATTGCCCCATGCTTTCCGCCGTTGATTGCGGAATAAACCCTGCAATCCTTATGAATTTTTTTCCCTTGAATTGAACGATCTAAGACAAGTTCCATGGCCGCTTGCTGTACCTCTCTCGTGCTTCGGTCAAACTCATCTAAAAAAAGCAAGCAAGGATTTTCCATGGCTTCTACAAACCATTCAGGAGGCAAGAATTTGGTTGCTTTTCCATCGACTTTTGGCAAACCCAAAAGATCGCCTTCTGTTACCTGGGACAGTCTTCTATCAAGAAGAGGCAAACAGAAACTTTCTGCTAATTCTTTAGCTATTTCGCTCTTACCTATTCCGTGACGACCACGCATGATTACCGATATTTCAACCGGCAATAATTTTGCAGCTTTTTTGAATGTCAAAAAATCCATAAAGATATTTTACATTATTTAATTGAGTTTTTAGAGGCTATAATTTCACGAATGCACTCTTTAAGAGCATTTTCCCCAATTCCTCCGCCATCTCCCGAGAATCCGGCACTTTCACCGGATGGGGAAACTCCATAATAAAGAGGATTTCCCCATCCCAGTCCTTTCTTTTTTTTTCTCTTCTTTTTTTTCTTTTTCCCTTCTAAAACATTTTCCATTCTTTAATTACTATAATGAAAGAGAAGTTCTTGGTTTTTTACTACCTTATATTTGTGCTTGGATTTCTTATTTGTTTTGGAATAAAAAATATTATAACTAATCATCCTCGGGTACGCCGTTAATCTTGTTATTTCTTTTTGTATCTTGATCAGACAATTTTAGCTTTTTTTGTTCTTTGGCACTTTGAAGTTCCATTTCTTCTATTACTTTTTTAATCTGCTTAATTGTATCTTCGGCATGGTCAAGAAGGTCGTGGTATCTCTTTTTTGCAATTTTTAATTTTTTATCATTGGCATTCTTTTGAACGCATGCATCAAAAAATGTTCCTTGAGCATAAAGAGGACTTAATCCTTGCACAAGAGAAGATTCTAATCTTTTTCTTAAAATTGACTGTTTCTTATGTCGGTTGTGTTTCATTTATGCTTTTGACTGAATTTTTTCAGATATTTCTTGTAAAGAATTTTCTTTGTTTTCTTGTTCTTCAAAAGATGAAAATTTTACCATGTCTTCTTGATTTATTTCCACTTTTATCGTCTTTTTTTTGCCTGTTTTATAGATTTCTGAAGGAGAAAAATTTGTATCTTTCCACTTCGATTGTTCATTGGACGCTGGGCACTTCATATCCATTATTCTATGACTTACTCTATCATGTCCACAAATGCTACATATTCTAAAGTCTGGATTTATTTGATTTGGAGAAATTGTTTCCCTCGGAGAACCAGACATAGGTTCTTTTTCGACCACTTTCAATTCTTTTTCCAAAGCTTCTTTTGCTTCTTTTGTGCGCAATTCTTGTTCCCATTGATCATGTGACTTTCCGTTTATAACAGGATTTGGTCGGCGATCGTCACAAAAGGGCTTGCATCCTTCATCAAATGCCATTTTATTCCATTTTTCATATAATTTTTCTTCATCTTTTATTTGAAAATCAAGCATTGAATCTTCTCTTTTGAGCCCAGAATATCCTGTTTCAGAAATTAAATCATTTATTCTTGCCAAAAGATAATTTTTCAAATTTCTAAAAATAGAATGATGAGCTTTTAATTCTTCAATTTCTGAAGGATAAAGTATTACGCTTTCAGTTAATGTTTTTTGTATTTTTTCTATTTCTATTGAAGTTTTATTGTATCTATTAAAAATTTCATCTAATTCGGTGTGATTTATTCGTTTCATTCCATATTTTACATATTTCAACAATAGATGTATATAAAAATATATGCTTATCCTTACTCTAAAGAAATTGGAGAAGGGTATGGTGATTCATACTATGAATATTCTAATATAGATCAAAAACTTGAAGAGTGGAATCTTAATGAAGATTTAAAAAAACAAATAAAGGATCATTCAAAAATTTTAACATGGAAAAATGAATGACAAACCCAAGATGTCTTGTATAATAAGCTATGAAGTATAAAGCGATAGAACTTTTAGATGGGCCAGAAATATTAGACAATTCAAGAGATATTGAATTAAGAGAATGTAACAATGCAAAAGAAGCAACTTCTTTTGTCAAAGAGGTTGAAGATAAAGGGTTTGAGCTAAAGATTAAGCGTCAAAAAAAGGATTATGAAAAAGTTATCCTTGTTGAGCTTTTCTTTGAAAGGAAAAAATGAACAAAATAGCTTTTGCAATGTCAATTCTTGAAATGAATTTGGATGAATGGGAGCCAGTATTTATTGGAAAGGAACAATATACAATCAAAAATCGTAAAACATCTAAAATTATTGGTTCCGGCAAATCATTGAAATACGCGATCTTAAATGCAAGAAACAATGAAATTGGCAAACTAAATAGGAAAAAATAGCATTATGGCAAGCAATACAAAAGAAAACATTGACAAAATCATGGCTGCTAGAATGGTCAAAGTCAAAATTGATGAACTTGAATTTGAAAAAAAGCAACAAAATCAAAAAATTGAGAGGTTAAGACAACAAGTCAATAACCTCTCAATTGAAAACGAAAAACTAAAAAAACAACTTGGATTATAGTTTATTCTTGTCTTTTAGCTTTTAATTGCTTTAATTGTTTAACCTGGCTCAAAAGAGCTTGGTAAAGCTCTTCTGGGTCCAATTGATGGGCAGCCGCTTTTGCTTCCACCTTCCCTTGCAAGTCAGCGGCTAGTCTAGCAGCTACCTGCATAACTGCTCCAATCCCGCTTGTTTGAGGCATTTCATTTTCATCTTCGAATTCTTTTAGAACACGAATATACTCTTCCAACACCAATTTGCGTATATCTTCTTTTTTTAGTTTGATAGACATAAAAATCTCCTATAGTAATATATATCTGACCGATATTTATTGTTGCAATGAATATCAAGATTAAAGATCTTCCTTTTATAGATTATTATAAAAAATTAAATAATCTAACAAAAAAGATTAGAAAAGTAATCTTTCCTAATAGCGTAGATATTGGTAATGACATAAACCATCCAGCAGATCTTACTGTTTATGGAGATCTTACTGTTTATGGAGACAATAATATTTCTGGAAGCAGTGGAAGCGGAGCACCAACAAATGCCGAATATCTTGTTGGTGCGACAAACGGAAGTTTAACCGCTGAAAGGCTTGTTACAGATACTGCATCAATAATTTGGGACTTGGCCACATCTGGCCAAGCAAAAGCTAGCGTTCCAACTGCAACAACTACAACAAAAGGAATAGCTGAACTTGCAACTTCTGCCGAAACAACAGCAGGACTTGCTGTTCAAGCAAGCGACACAAGATTATCTGATTCAAGAACTCCAACAGCCCATGCAGCTTCCCATGAAAACGGAGGAAGTGATGAAATAAGTGTTACAGGATTGTCAGGACTCTTGGCTGATCCTCAAACACCAGACACTCATGGATCAGAGCATGCAAGTGATGGATCAGATCCAATACCAGCAGCCACAACCTCAGTTCGAGGTACTGTTGAACTTGCAACCTCTGCCGAAACAACTGCTGGTTTGGTTGTTCAAGCAAGTGATTCAAGATTGTCAGATGCAAGAACCCCAACATCTCATGCATCTTCTCATTGGCTCGATCAAGCTGACGCTGTAAGAATTTATTCTGTAATTCAATCTACATTTATTTTGGCCACATCTGGGGTCTCAACAGATTTATGGGTTCCATGGAATGGACAGGGAGAATCATCCATACGTAACAATTCTCATTTGTTTTTGTTTCCGCGAGGAGCAACGTTGAATAGGTTCATAGTCTTTGCTGATCAAAACCTAAATGCATCTTGTGATATTGACGTTTATCGCTCCACGGATGGCGGAGCAACATTTACATTGGTTGATACAGACACATCAATGGACCTATCGACAGCCTATACACCAGCAATTTCGAATTCAATTGGCTATAATTTTAGCGCATTGGACATTATGGCTGTAACTTTTAGATCGGATACAGTTCCGGCAAGCACACAAGTTAATCTTTGTGCGGAAATAACATGGACTTAAAATTTCAATTCTTACAAACAAACATCCCATATTGGTGATAAAATAAATGCATGGAAGTGCAGACAAACAAAAAATTATTGTTCGAAGATCATGCTCGTAAGAAAATTCTTGAAGGAGTAGAAATTCTTGCAAACGCTGTAAGAGTCACTTTAGGGCCAAGAGGAAGAAATGTTGTAATTGAAAAAATAGGAATGGCTCCACATGTCACAAAAGACGGAGTAACTGTAGCAAAATCTATTAATTTAAAAGACCAATTTCAAAACCTTGGCGCGCAAATGCTTAAAGAGGTTGCCTCTCAAACTGTCGACATTAGTGGCGATGGTACGACTACAGCGACAATCCTTGGGCATGCGATATATAAAGAAGGATTAAAATTAATTGCAGCAGGGTTCAATCCTACAGACTTAAAAAAAGGAATTGACAAAGCTGTTCCTATTATTTGCCAATCTCTTACTTACAATAGTGAACAAGTAAAATCAAATGAAGAAATAATGAACATTGGTAGAGTTTCTGCCAACGGAGACGAAGCTGTTGGAAAAATGCTTGCTGATGCCATGGAAAAAGTTGGCCGTGACGGAGTTATTACAGTAGAAGAAGCAAAAAGCAACAAAACTACATTGGAAGTTACAGAAGGAATGCAATTTAATAGGGGTTACGTATCTCCATTCTTTGTTACAAATTCAGAGAAACTTACAGCCAACCTTGAAAAAGAACCTTTAATTATTATTACAAATAAAAGATTTGAGCATATGAAAGATTTGCTTCCTATTCTTGAGCCAATTCATGCTACAAAAAGAAGCGTTTTACTTATTTGTGATGAAGTTGAAGGAGAAGCTCTCAATAGCTTAACCGTCAACAAAATGAGAGGAACTCTTGACATTTGCGCGATTCGCGCTCCTGAATTTGGAAATGCTCGACATGATATGCTTCAAGATATTGCGATATTGACAAATGGAAAAGTAATATCAGATGCAAGCGGAATAAAAATAACCGATGTTGATCCAAGAGATCCAAATCAACATATTCTTGGAGAAGCAGTTAAGATCATTGTTGGAAAAGGAACAACAACAATTGTTGCAAAAAAGGAAAATAAAGAAAATATTGAAAAGAGAATTGAAGATATAAAGACGCAACTTGAAGATCCCACATTGTCACAAAATGAAATTGATTTAATGAAAAGACGATTATCTCGTTTGGCTGGTGGTGTTGCTGTAATTCGTGTAGGAGGAGCGACAGAGGTTGAAATGAAGGAAAGAAAAGACAGGGTTGATGATGCCTTATGTGCAACCCAGGCTGCGATTGAAGAAGGAATTGTACCTGGCGGTGGAACGGCATTAATTCATGCTTCAAAATTTGACCCTGACATTCATCCCTATATAGATATTTTTAGAAACGAAGCAGAAAAAGCCGGTGCTAGAATTGTTAGAGAAGCTTGCAAAGCTCCATTAGTACAAATAGCAAGAAATGCTGGCTTTCCAAGTGAAGTTATTTTACATAAGATTTTGGAATCCAGCAAACAAACTGGCTGGGATGCTCTAAATGAAGAGTTTGTAAATATGATAGAACGTGGTATTATTGATCCTGTAAAGGTCACAAAAACTGCCTTGGAGAATGCAGCAAGTATTGCAGGCCTTATGCTTACAATAGAATGTGCAATAGCAGAAGAAGATCCCTCATCTATTAGAGGATTTATGGAAGAAATGAGCGTACAACAATGAAAAAAATATTAGGAATTATTATGGGAACCTTTCTTCTACTTGGTTGTTCACCAAGTAGAAGTCAAATGCAATCAAGTATCGACGATTTATCTACGCAACTTGATGCTTCCGAAGCATCTTTGGAAGAAAAAGAAGAAGAGAGAGAAAGACAAGTTGAGATTTTATGTGCTATCGTTGGAGAATTGGTCAACGATAGGATGATTGAATATATAGGAAATAAAACATTTAGAATGCCAGATGGTTCTACAATTGTTATGGAAGAAATGGAGTCTGAATGTCTAAAAATTGTTGATTCCTATGAAAAGGTTATTATGGAAAGATTTTTAGAGTCACAATAACTTAGGAAGATGATATATTTTGGCATGCTTGTTAACAAGTATTCCAACAAATGCTCCGTCTGTGGAACTGTTCTAAATCCCACAGACGGTTTTGTATTTAAATCTAACGAAGAATGGTTTGGTGTTTGCAGGGGCTTGCAATGTATAAAAAAAGCATGTCCAGAAAATTTGGATGACTATAAAAAGTTCATGGCCAATCTTCGAGAAGAAAATTTCAATGAAGAAGCAGTAAAAAGAGCAGAAGAAGCCGGTTTGTATTCATATCAAATTGATGGAGTAAAATGGATAACTTCTCAAAAAAATTGCCTATTGGCTGACGACCCAGGTCTCGGAAAGACCTGCCAGATTCTCATGTCACTTGATTTAAAACAAGGCGCTCTCGTTGTAGCACCTTCTCACTTGGTATTGAATTGGAAAGATGAAATAAACAGATGGCGACCAGATTTCAAATCTTACATTGTTAAGAATGGAAAAATGTTTAAGTATCCAGACGCGGGAGAGGTTGTAATTATGACTTATGGTCTAATTCCTGATAAATTTGAATTGCCTCCCAAAAAGAGAAAAAATCCAAACATAACGGACGAAGATCGAAAGGCCATGGGCCAAACTGTTTTAATATTTGACGAAGTTCAAGCCCTGAAAAACAACAAGGCAATAAAATCAAGAAGAGCAAGGGAAATGATGAAAATTTCCTACAAGACAATAGGGGCGACAGGCACTCCAATTCTAAATAGAGAAATGGAATTATGGAACATGTGCAGGGCAATTGGCATAGAAAAAATAATATTTGAAGACTTTGCAAGGTTTCTTTATTTGTTTGGGGGCTATAGAGGAGAATATGGGTATGAATTTAACGGACCAAAAAAAGAAACTCCAAAAGTGCTAAGAAAAGCAATGCTTAGACGAAAAAGAGAAGAAGTTAATATTCAACTTCCTGATAAAATTTATATAGAAATTAAAGTTGAACTGCCAGATAAATCAAGAAGAATTTTGGACAATGCTTGGGATGTATATCGAAGCAGCAATTATTATAGCGATGATGAAATTCCTCCTTTTGAATTTTTATCGAAAGAAAAGGAAGAACTTGCAAAAAGCAAAATTGCTGTTTTAAAGCAAGTGGCCGAAGATCTTGAGTCACAAGACATAGCTCCATTGGTCTTTAGTGCGCATCTTGCGCCAATTAATGAAATTTCAAAAAGAAAAGGATGGAAAGCAATAACAGGCGTAGGTACGACTTCCGCTCAGAAACACAAAATAAAAGACGAGTTTCAGGATGGAAAATTAAAAGGATTAGCTTTATCAATTAAGGCAGCAGGAACAGGGTTGACTTTAACAAGAACACATGTTTCCATTTTTAATGATTTAGATTGGGTTCCTGCAAACAACGTCCAGGCTGAAGGGCGTACTGAAAGAATAGGACAGAAAAAAGAAAAGGTTATAATATATCACTTGGTTGCCGACCATCCTTTGGAGCGCCATATTCGTAAATTAATCTTTAAAAAAATGGCGCTGGCTCAGGCTGCCCTTGATATGGCAGAAGAGACGGGAGAGGCTCCTCACGAAAATGAAACTGAAGAAGATTTCAAAAAAAGAGTTGAAAGCATTCAAGCAAAAGACAGAAATTCAAGCAGAGAAGCGATCCTTAGTAGACTTGAATTTTGGCCGACAACAAATAAAAAAATTACAAAATCAAGAGCGAAAATTCTTGAAGCCGTTTCAGACATGCTTGTTCTTTCTAGGGATGACGAGCGCATCGTTCGCTTGCTCAAATTTGCAAGACTAGAAAACCAACCAGAACTCCAGTGCTTAGAGGCGATCTTAGCGCCTTATGAAAAAGAGTTCCCGCAGGGCTTCAAAAAAAGTTTGTTGGGGGGGGGTTGACTTTCCAAAAAACGAAAGGTAAAGTCCTTTTCAACACAGCCGCTATCGGCAAGGAACTAAAAATGTCAAACACACTCAAAAATCTCGAACAAGATCTTGCGATCGCTAAAGGTCGCGTAACCAAACTTCAGACTGCTATCGAGGCCATTCGTGACCTAGAAGGACTGCCTGCTGTAAGCCGAACAAAGGCCAGCCCAGCCGGTGCTCGAAAAAGCATTTTTCATCCGAACGCAACAGACATTGCCGTTCTTGATACTATGCTTTCCTTTTCTGCGTCTGAAGAGACTCCACAACTCCAGATGGATTGGATCTCCAAACAGTCTGGAATTGAAAAAGCCGAAGTTCAGCGTGGAATTAAGTGGCTAAAGAGCGCCAACTTAATTGACACCATTGGACGTGGACGAGGAACGCACTATACTGTTCTTACTGATTCAAACAATCTCTCTGTTGTTGATGAATCATCTCTTGGAGACAATTATCGTAAACCGGGTGCTTTTACCGTAAAACAGTATGTTCGGGCGATTTTCAATGGTCTTGAACCCGCCCAGAAAGTGTCACCTGCGAAAATTCTGGGGATTGCTCAGCAACTATTTCCAGAGAGCAACCTTACTCGTCAAAGTTTTGGCCAGGTATTCACCAAAATGTCACAGGCTGGCGAGCTTCAGTTTGAAGGAGAAGGCCGCTCACGTCAGTATTGGCGTGGAATGGAGCTTCTTGAAGATGTGGCCGATGTTCCTGAAGATTTTGACTTTGGTCAATTCTTTTCAAGTGACGAAACTTCTTTTGAGCAAGTCGAAGAAGATAATGCTGTTGAGAGTGATTCTGAAGAAAACTCAGATGATTCTGATTTTGATTCGAGCCTCGATTCAGAAGACGATTCAGAAGTTGCCGTCTAAATCATCCATCATCCAAAAAAAAAGGGAGCCACATGGCTCCCTTTTTTTTTTATTAAGTAATCTATTGTTCTTTTGAAATACTTTTAGTTTTGACGCCAGCTTCAGCAAATAAGTCTCTTGCTCGTTCAGTATCTTCTTTCCATCTTTCTGAAATCTCTTGATCTAACCAAAAACATTCTTTTATACCGGACTGAATAAGAAGTCGTGCGCACTTGCTACATGGTGGCAAAGGCCATACAAATATTGAACAGCCCTTCAGAGAGACGCCATTCATCGCTGCTTGAGCTATTGCATTCTCTTCAGCATGAACAATAATCGGATATTTTTTGTTGCGGTCATTTAATCTTTCGTCATCAGCAATTCCTCTAGGAAATCCGTTGTATCCTGTTGAGCGGATATCTCGTTCTGGACCTATGACAACGCACCCAACTTTTGTTGATGGATCTTTTGAGGCTGTTGAAATGTATTCTGCAAGACCTAAAAACCACTTATTCCACTTGTTTTTATTTTTATCAATCATATTCTTTTCTTTCTTATGGCAAAAAAATAAGCAACAGTGATATCACTGTTGCTTATTGGATCTATATTAAACATTAATCAAGTTTTTCAAATTTAAATTGGCCTCGAATGTTATTTTGGAAAAATCTTCCATAAGATTCTGCATTCGCAAGCTCGTTGAAAACACTCAAGGGGACATCCAAATATCGATATTTTCCGCCTGATTTAAATGTTACGTCGAGCCATGGCGAGCCATTATTTGTTTGATAGTCTACTGATTCAATTGCTGATGATTGCATAAATTTATCCTTTTAGGGTTATGCAATTATACCACATTTTTGGTCAAATTTTAGCAATTAATCGTGACTATATGATGCATAATTTTCTAAAAGTCTCCTTAGCCACGATTTCTTTTTTAATTTTAGAAATCTTTTCATTTCTAGAAGTCGTGCTCCGTCCTTATAGTTTATTTTTTCATCAAGCACAAGCTTTAATATCATAATATTCTCTTGATATAATTTCAAAAGTTTCTTTTGAATCTTTTATTGAATGATTCTTTCCGCTTTCTTCTTTTTCAATTTTATTCGAAAGAGACAGGTCAATTTCGTTTTCACATTGAAAAAGAACAATTTCTTTTTCTTCAAGGAAATCAAAAATTTGAGATTTGTTTTTTCCTTTTTCTCTTATTTCTACCGACACCTGATCACCTAAGGACGCTTCAAGGTCTTTAAATTTCTTGTTGAATTTTTTTACGAAGGCTGTGCGCTCTTTTTTGCTTGCGTCCCACTCAAAATATTCCTGACGCTCTTCTGGTGTGCTGTTTAGACCAAGGGACGAGACCGCGAGAATGCCTGGCTCTTTTTTGATATGTTCTTCTTTTTTCTTTTCATATTTTGATTTTTTTACAAAGTCGTTGCACATATCAATAACTTCATCTTTCCATTCAACAGTGTCATACCTAATTCTTAGGTAAGAATTTATTTCTTCCTTGTATGATTTATAAATTGCATTTCCTGAAAAACAAAATATATATTTTGCATTCTCTAAAACCTCTAAAGGAAGGCATTCAAAAGCCTTTCCAAAACTTTGTCTTGTAACGATGCAAAATTCTTTGTCATTTGACCAAGAAAGAAATATATCTTTGGTTTCTTGGCTCATTCTTTGTTCGGAATTTAATAGTGTTTCTAGATTGAATAGATAAATCATCTGTGTGACTCCATAATTCCTTTTGAAATTGTGTCAAGGCTTGATTCTTGATTTGATTCCTGTTCAAACAAAGCTCCTTCATCAAACAAAGCTCCTTCAGACACTAAAACATGCTCTTTTTTATTAAGAATAATTTGCAAGGCTTCTGCTCGTGTATTCTTTTGCAAATCTCCCTTAGTATCATTTGCTTTGGTCTTTTTATTTTCTTCAGATACTTTGATTTTGAAAAGCCTATCACTCAAATAAGAAATGTCGCCTTGTAATTTCGATATTTCTTTAGTTTGTTTGATAAGTTCATTTGCCATTCTGCCTATATTGTTTTGAGCTTCATTTAGGTCAAATTCTAATATTTTATTATTTTGAATTAGAACTTGATTTTCTTCGGCCAACTTTTCTGTTTTTTTGGACTCTTCAGAATAACGTTCTATCATATATGCAAGTGTCTCATTATCTGATTTTTCCGCTGCTTCCACACATGGATATGAATAATCTATTGCTTTAAGCCACTCCTCAACAAATGGAACAAGCATGTGAGCGTCTTTTGGTGTTATCAATGTTTTTCCATTGCCGCTCCACAGTTCCAGAGAGTTGGAATTTCCCCATATTTCAAAAGCCATGTCTCCTTTGTCGTCTTGGTTTTCGAATGTCATATGATGAGCATCGAACTCGCTATCTTCTTCCTCTTCATCAAAATTTGTAGCAAATTCAACCGATTCAAATAGCTGAATCGGAACCCATTCTGAATATCCTTCTTCTGATTCAATTAAGACAGTATCATCTTCATCATCATATTCTATGAATTTTAGTTTTTTCTCCTGAAAAATTTCCAGAGAACAACCAAAATATAAAATCAGTTGAATTTCTTCTTTTCCAAAAGGCTTCCATGTTGGAATGAAGCAACATTCTTCTTCAACGCATTTCTCAGTAAAAATTTTGTTGAATTCTTTGTTTTCTTTTTCGTCGTTCATGTTTTCCTTTTCTTCTTCCTTGGGTTCTGAATCTTTTTTGCCATATTCATTTTTAATATGTTCATCTAATTTTTTTTCTCTTTCAGCAACCGCTTCGGGTGACATTGCCATTTTAGAAATGTTTTCTTCATAAAAAACATGAATAGGTTGATTTGGTGAAATTTTCCATTCATCCGATCCTGCTTCTTTTTCATATTTTCCCAATCGCAAATCAGACATTCCAGAATTGGCCATCAATATTTCATTTGCTATTTCCATTTCACCGTAAATGGCAAGCATTTTTTCACATTCTTTTTCGTATGCAAGTTCTGCCTCATCATACTCTTGACCAGTAAGATCGGTTTCTGATGGATGCTTTCCAATGTCTATTCCTAAAATATCTGCAATGTCCTGTGGAAAAGACTTTGAATTTTCTCCTTTTTTTAGACCAATTTCACTAATTTTTAAAAATGCTTTAGGGCCATTTGAAACAATGAGAGGAAAAATCTTCATTTTTCTGCCCAAGAAAACATGTTGAGGAGTTAGAATAAATGTTTTAGAGTTTGACATTTTGATATCATTTTCGATTGGAGTTTTTGGTCTCACTGGCTTTATAAAACAAATATTATTTGAAGAATTTAATATTATTTCAACTTTTTCTCCAACATTTGGCCTTCGATATACAGACAGACAGCCTGCATGCCAATATGAATAACTTAAATCATGATAGGTTTTTAAGATTGAGTCGCCGTAATCGAAGTCAAGGAGTTCAATTCTAAAAGAATTTTCCTTGACTTCGATTACATGACCCTGTTTTAGGGTCGACATTTTATTTTATAGATTCACGCTAGAATCATCATCTCCGTACTTGTCATAGTCCGAGTCTAGGCTTTTTACTGCCTTATAAACTCGCCACCCAACAAACCCAATAACAATGAACATAATGCCTCCAATGAGAACAATCTTCCATATCGGCATTTCGATAATTCCACCATCATCGTTTTCTTCTCTTGCCATCATTACTGCACTGTACGCATTAACAATCCCTGCACCATAAATCTCATCCCAGTCTTCATGGTCTGGGTGGTGGGCAGACTCTTCCAAAATTTCCCAAGCCTGTTCGTTGTCAGTGATTCCTTCACCAAAGACCAAAGCAGCAACACCAGCAACATGAGGAGTTGCCATAGAAGTTCCTTGAAATCCAAAATAACCTCTTTCTCCTGTTCTTGGATTTAAGGTATTCTGAACAATTCCTTCGTAAGGTCCGTTTCTTGTATCTCCACCCGGAGCTGAGATATCAATATCTTTTCCGTAATTGCTGTACCAAGCCAATCCTTCGTTTTTGTCAATGGCAGAAACAGACATGCAATTCTTGTAGCCAGCAGGATATCCTACGTTTTTTGAATGATCGTTGCCAGCAGCGCAGATAACAAGGACTCCCTTTTCATGTGCATAATCTACTGCATCTTCCATGATCTTTGAAGGCATAGAGCCACCAAGGCTCATATTGATTACCTTCGCTCCATTATCCGCAGCATAGCGAATTGCTGTTGAAATATCTTGTACTGTCCCTTCTCCATTTGCGGAAAGAACCTTTAATGGCATGATTACAGCTCGCGGAGCAATTCCGGTTACACCTAACCCATTATTGGTGCTCTGTGCGATTGTCCCTGCGACGTGTGAGCCATGGGCATGATCGTCAATTCCGTCAGGCGGGCCATCAGGAGTAAATGTTACACCTTTTATAAACTTTGTTTTATTTAGATCTTCTAGAGCTTTGAACTTCCCATGATCTTTGTAACCAACTCCGGTATCAATAACAGCTACAATAACATCTTTTCCTTGGTTGGAATCGCTCCAAGCCTTTGGAGCGTCAATCATTTGAAAGTTCCACTGGTGCTGATAAAGCGGATCATTTGGAAAGTCTGAAGTCTCATTGTTGATGAAAACCTCAGATCCATTTGATTCTATTTCTGGAATGGTGTACCAGGTAACTGGTTCCATATTTTCAATTGAAAAACCATGGTCTCCGCTTGCTGCAACGCTTAGTTTTCCTGGGCATTTGCCATCCATCACATATAGGTGGTTGCTTTCAGCATAAGGAGAAGCAAGCTTGAAATTTCGATCTTTCCATTGCTCCGATCTTTCTTCAATTATTTCTTGAAGTTGATTTTCACTGATATTACCTTCGCCATCCTGTGGATCTACAAAATCCACAAGACATTGTTCAGTTTGGCTGTTGATAGAAATTGGTTCGTAGCTAGAGCACCCAGCAAGTCCAATTGTGAGGAAAAGTGTACTTAGAATTTTTTTCATTTTTTTGTTCCTATCTTAGACTCATTAAAATAATTTCTCTATTTATTTGTTCCAAAAATTTAGAATCAGGCTTTTTTGGAAGGTTTTGAGGGTTTTCTTTATAAAGATCGTCCATCCTATTTAAAAGACGATCTGATTCTTCTTTTATGTCTTCAAAATTTCTTTCTCCTCGACGGATAGCAAGCAATTCTTCTGCGTCTTTTCTCCGAACTCGAAGCTCTCCGTACTCCAATATCTCTGTACCACTTCTTACCAGCCGAATCAAGTGGCTTGCGTGCTTTGTATCGAACCCATGCCTTTCTTCTAATTCTTTTCTTTTGGGATTTCGATCTGATTCCCATCTTTCATAACTTTTAAATTCTTTCAATGCTGTTCTAAATCCTCTTTCTCTTCGAAGAATTTCTCGAATATCTTGATCAAACCCAAGACTCTCAGCCGCAACATCTTCAATTTTATCATCCAAATCATGGTCAGAAGCCCTTATGGCAGCAGCCATAAAAGAGCGCATGTTTTCATGCAATGTTACTCTTTCTGCGGGATTAATTTCAATATTATCAGCAGTCCAATCACGAATTCTTTTTTTAATTTCTTCATCAATTAGATTTCTTTCAGTCGAAGGAATTAAGCTTTCATGTTCTGGCAATCCAAATTCTGTTCTTGAAGGCTTTTTGGGAATAGTTCCCATTAAGTATTTTCTATGACGTTCAATCTTTTTTAATTGAGAAACGGCATAACCTGTGTACGTATGCTTAATTTTTAATGTTAAAAACTTATTTTTGTTTTCAAGAAGCTTTTCTCCCATTGGAGATAAAAGAATATAATCTTCTTCATTACTAAAAAGAAGTTCAAGCATGTTTGGATTGCAATTTCCAATAAGATTTATTGCTTTTGCAATATCAAAGATTACAACATCATCTGGCTTGCTTTCAAGAAGTTTTGCATTTCTTTCTGATTTTTGAGGAATAAAATCAAAAGGCCACTCTCCTTCATATTGTTCAAAGTGATTATTAATTGAAATCCTAATATCAAATGGAGCTACACATATTCCTCTAACGTCTATATCCGACGTTGGTTGATTCATGCCATAAGCGTGAGAACCAGCAAAAGATAATAAAATTGTGGTTGGAGCTATTTTAAAATTCATAAAAGTCCTAGATTTTTTAAATTGCCAATTAGAACATCTTTCGCATTCTTTGCGTCTTTTATTGAAATGTTTATGGATTTATCCAATTTAGAATTTGAAATATCAAGATGTGTACATCCTTCAAATTCAAGACTAATATAATAATCATCTGCGTCCCATTCTAAAATGATTCCATTTTCTGAATTGGTTGGGTAGAGATAAGGAAAAGGAACTCCGTTTTCTAAGAAGTGTGAAATGATTTCATTTATATCATTCCATTTGTCAAATTTAGATAGTTTTTTAACTTCATCAATACGATCCAAAAAACTGTTTTTAGAAACTCCTCTTATTTTGTTTTTCATATTACCTTCAATTTAAAAAGGTCAATTGATATTGAGCAGGAATATTCCTGCTCAATATCAATTGACCTTCTTTGTTTAGCGAGCCTTTTCTTTGTTCTTGAGGAGTTCTTGAACTGCGTCAGAAGACTTTGACTCTACTGGAGCGGTAAGACCAGTCTTTACTGCGCTTCCAATAGAATTGGCGCCCATTGAAGCCAGATCCTTGAGCAAAGGAGCAACAAACTCCAGGAATGGCTCCATAACATCTTCCATCGCTTTTTGGGTTGCAAACTTGCAACCTTCTTTGATGTTGTTTGAAGCATTATCGCCAATGAGGCCATCAATGAAGTCTGCTTGAGAGTCCGCCATATAATGGATAAGAATCGGGCCGAGGATCTTCAGAAACCGATGGCCAGCTTCGCTATCAATGTATTCCTGGGGGAGTCCCATTGCCACCAGTCCTCTCTTGAGGCCGCTGGTGATTAGTTCGTTAGCCTGATTGGCACCAACCGATTTGGTTGCGTCAATGCCGGCGCCCTTGAGCATGTCTAGTGTTGAATTGGTAGTCATTTTTTTTGCAACTTTCTCGCTGATATCGTCTAGGTTCTTATTGTTCTCTTTAGTGGTTTTAGGTTCGGGTCTGGTTTTATATTCTACTACATTGCCTGTGCGTTTTGACACAAAAGCATAGGACTCTGGATCGAAAACTTCAACTTCATCTGCTAGCTTAATTTCGCTCCATGTATCTTTAGCAAGAACGATTCTTTTCGTGCCATTTTTGGTCATCCGTTGCCATGGGCCATCTCCAAGCTCATGAGTCCAAGATGAGGTTGGAGTTAGGACAACGGTATCATTGTCCGAAGCTCGATAAGCCTTGTCTTGTTCGGTATAAAAAACTTCCAAGTATCTCTGGACTCCATTATCCATGAATGCATAACGTCCTCCTAACTTGGCAACAACGCCATTTTCAAGTTTTACTTCTTCTTGATTCATCTATGTAATCCTTTTTACTTTTATTCACTTAGCTCAATGGTGAGCCTGATTTGTGGAGGTGCTTCCTCCGTATTGAACTGTGACTTCACGAAATCCTTCTTTAGATAAAGCGTGCCTGCAACTACAGGCTCATCTCCCTCTACTTCCTGATAACGATGGGTCCCCTTAGTGCTTTTCTCAAACTTGAATGTGACAACTCTTTTCATTTTTGTTTCCTTTGTTGGTTGGCGGGTGAATCCGACTCTTGTAACTTAGCTCTTCTCTTAGGAGGTGTCAAGCTAAACCTTTCAACTTTCTTCTGGACTTTTGTTTCTACACAAACATTAAGCATGACTTTACTTTTGTGCATCTACAATTTCTTTACAATAATCAACTGTTATTTCTCCGCCCAGGGCGACGCCAGAAAAGAATAATAGAACTGATAATATTACTGTCCCAATTACGTTCATGGTTCCCTTGTCGGACATGAGAGAAATAAGCATAATGCAAATTATGCTAGAAATTAGGCCAAGTATTTCGATTGCCATACTTAATTTTCAATTTCAACAAATCGCTCAATAAAATTTCGATCTTCAGCAAAAACAGGTGTTTCCCAAAAAGGATTTGTATAGCTCCTTATTGATGGCTTACCATTAATTATTTCTTCTTTATTTTCTCTAATGACGCACCATCCGTTTTTCTTCCAAGTTTCGCAATCATCCCAGATTATCGAATGAGCAATCAGCATCTCTTTTACTTTTTCACAATTTTTCTTATGCATTTCTTTGTGACTAAAATACTTTTGACCTAGACCTTGAACGCTATTTCTGATTGCGTCTTGTTGTCTCCATACAAAATAATTGCAAACGTCTTCTTTTGGAATAACAAAGCAGCGGGAATCAAAACATGCCGTCATTACGTAATCAGGATTTAACTCTTTTAATTTTCTATTAAATCCCATTGTTGCAATTGATGCGCTTACGCTGCACACCTTTTGAACGGCTTTATTAAACCATGCTTCGCTGACAAAGCTGTCGTAATCTGTAACCAAGACTGATATTTCATCTGATTGAACATATGCAATTTTTGCTCCCTGAATTTCGGAAACAAGAGAAGTCGCCGCAGAATTCATTGCATCCCTCAAGTCAACATCCCAAGGCTTCTCATATTTTCTTGTAAACGTATGAAAAGCCTTTCCGTCAACACGAATAATCATTGGCATGCGACGCGTCAAATAAAGACGAGCAGCCTCTTCATACGACTTCATTCTGTCTCCTAATTTCATATTATTTATTCCTTTTAGCTGTCAATCCATTTTCCTACCTGATTAACGTCTTGGCCTGAAATAAATGTTTTTGACATTGGAAGATTTGGTAACATAATCCTTTCAGCATTTAACTCGGTTTTGGATAGTCCTTTTTCACTATCAACTATTGCTTCGCTTAAAACTCTTTTGTAGTAAGACTTTGTTAGCATGTTCATGGTGAAAAGTATCGTTATTATTGATATTAGAGAAATTATTATATTTATCATATGTTCTTCTTCTTTTTGAAATAGGTTTTATTGTTGTCAAGAATATCTTAGATGTCGACAACAATTGGGGGATTTTTTGCTTCGTAATTTCCTGTCATATGCGAAGCATTTATAAACGTTATGTCATCTTGTCTCATTTGTCCATAACTTTCATGAATATGGCCAAATATGTGAACTTTCGGCTTGATTCTCTTAAGTTCATTTAAAAGATCTCTGCATCCAATATGCACGTTTCGATTATAATCGATGCCAAAATATGGATCCCAATAATGGCATTGATCAAGGATTCCATATGGAGGCCCATGGGTAATCAAAACGTCCGTATCAGATGGAATTAGACTCCACTTTTCTGCCAATTTCTTTCCGCGTGGCAAATTAAAATGCCAATTTCTAAATTCTGGCTGTCACGGCTCTCCAAAAAACTTAACTCCTTCAATTTCAATTCCTGAATCTTGAAGATAGAAAAGCGGAGGATTTATCTCGCTTAGTACATCTTTTACCCAATCTGGTGTCTTCTCAAAAGGGCCATCATGATTTCCTGCAATAAAAACCTTATATTTGTGAGGCTGATCTGCAAACCAATCAAGAAAAGCATCCGCGGAAATGATGCTATTCTGACCACAAAAATCTCCCGCATGAATTAAGACATCTCCATCAGGAAGTTGTCCGTCAAGGTTATGATGAAGAGAATGGGTATCTGAAATACAAACGAGTCGCATATTATTTTACTCTTTCAACAACTTCTGACTTTAAACTTTCTCTTGCAGAGCTGAGTTCTGAGTCATAACAGTCATGACAATCATCTTCTTTGTTAAGGTTCTCAATAATGGTTTTTAGATTATTTTTAACCAGATTAGCCTCTAAATTAATTCTATTTTCGGATTCACCAAAGGCTTCAAGTAGAGAAGTTGGATCGCAGAAACTTTCTTCAATATAATCCTTTATTTCTTCTTCCGTGACATTTGCGATCCTTTCTTCAACCCATTTGTCAAAATATTTTTCATACTCTCTATATGAAGGATCAGAATAAGAAGGATGGAGTCCTGTTTCTTTGGTTTTTTTAGGCATCTTTTCATACCATTCTTCATTGATCCAATATCCATCGTTGAACTTTTGTTCAAAGTGTTCCCTCATTTCAGTTGAAAGGTCAATTTCAAAATCAAAATTACCTTTTATTCTTACTTTTACACTTGTTTCTTTTTTATCTTCTTTGTTTTTGAACAATTTCATTTCATTTTTCCAATCATTTTGAATGATGCGATCGCGTCGTCACCATACCATATTTCAACCTTGTCCGCTAGAAATTTTCCTTTTACCATTCGAGAATGTATTTTGACTTATCAAGTTCTGGATTTGTTATCAAGATTTGACCATAATCAATCTCGTCATCAGAAAGATGACGATCATCAATAAAAATCCTTCGATCCATAATGATTAATTCTTTTTCGAATCCTTCAATCGGATCAACAACGCTTGCAACTTCGATATCTTTTTCTTTTTTTGATGGAAGATGGTAATCATCAAAAAGAACAAATTTTGTGAATCTATTTTTTGAATTGTCCCAATCTTTTTGAACCTGTTCAACCCGATGATCTCCATCAATATAAATCAATTCATAACTTGAATCATCTTCCATTTTTTCAAAAGCTTCATCTGAAGATTGTTTTTTAAAGCTAATATAGCTAAACCATTCTTTTGGAAATACTGTTGAAAGCTGATTCAGAAAGTCTTCTGACAAAAAAGGATCAACGGTAGTTACCTTCCCTTCGATTCCTTCATCAATCATTGCCTTTACGGCACACATCGTTCCATAACCTCTTCCAAATCCAATCTCTAACATTGAAGAAATTTTAAATCTTCTGATTAGAGAATAAAGAAGAAGTCCCCTTTCGTAATTTGGACGAAAGAAACAACCAACGCTTTTATACAGAGGCGAGTCTTTTGATCTGGCCTTTTTAGCAGTAAATTCTCCAATATGATCAAAATCTCCCAAAGCCAGAGATTCTAGTGGATACTGAATCTCTTCAAGCTTATCCTTGATATTTACAATTTTCATATTTTCCAATCTAGGAATCGAACCTTTGAGCCACAAGTTATGGCAAACCATTTTGGATAAAAAATGCCGGATTTACCCGCAGCTCCGGCGGGCTGCTTGCGAAAGCTAATTATAATCTAGAATAAATTAGCCCCTAGGATTTGTCCGTTTCGTGGACCAATCGCCCGCGGCCATCGCAGGGAACTTAGAAGTACCTTTCAGCCGTAAATGCGATTCCAAAAACACCAACAAAAGCAATGCAAAGGGCTGCTTTGATATGTCCCATGAGACCCAGAATCAGGCATGCCGGAGACATCAATCCAAGGAGAGAAATAAAGATCCAAAAAATAATATTTTTCCAATGCATACTTAGACTCGTCGAACTTTTGAAAGCTCAATCTCAGAAGTAACCTTCATTTCGCCAAATTCTAGAGTTTCTGGTGAAAAATTGTTATTGAATAGATCCATAAGCGGATCATATTCCACCCGAAGAACAACATCTCCATAAAGACTCGCTTCATCCTTGGAGTTGCAAAGAAAGGTAAATCGCTTTCCGTTCTTTTGAATTCCAAAAAGCTTTCCTTCCTTTTGAATCTGCTTCCAAGAATGATCTGACGTTCCGTGATACCAAATGTTTTGATTTTTCATGGCTTTATAACTCTTTTGCTTTCTCAAGTTCTAAAGTTTTTTCTTAAGGGTTACTAGTGCTTCTTCGTATTTTTTAAATGCTTTTGCAACTTCAATTTCTTCAAATAAACTCATTATTTTCCAATTCCATTCGCTAATTCTTTTGCAACTTCAATTCCAAATTCTGTAATATTTAATTTTTCGTCCAAGCATTCAAAGATTTGGAGGGATTCAAGCAACTCCATGTCCAAATTGACATCCCAGCCTTTGTAGATGCTCTCTAGGAAGTATTGCTGATCCAGAACCAAAGAGCAAGCAGTTTCTTGGGCTTTTGTAAGGGTCGTATAGGTCATGCTAATTGAAGGAGGTTTTTTTTCTACTATAATCATTCCCTCGGCGCGCCAGTATGCGGCATCACAAATATCTGAATCACCCCATTTTTGGGTATTTTCATTCCATGTCCGAACATCCCAATCTCCATCTTTACGTGGCCGCGCTTGAATGCGAGTTCCTCCTGTCTTCCATCCTGCTGCTTGCCAGGCAACTTTCTCACTTTCGACAGATGCAAGCTCTTTTTCTTTTTCCTTTTTTATATGCACATCGATAGCAGCTATCTTCGCTTGTCCAGGAGTGTCATAATAAATCGCTTCTTTTTCGATCCACAACGAGCAGAATCTCATATTTTTACCAAGAGACCACCACCAGCCATATTGTTCATCATAATGAACAGAGCCAATAATATTTTTCTTATCATCCAGCATGTCGATTTTTGAGATTTGCCACGTATAAAATTTGTTTTTCATATATTTCTTAGAACCTGTAATTCTTGTTCGGTTTGCGTGCTCGAATCAGCCAAGATGAGTTATTATTTTCTGAATGTCCGCGCTCAAGTTTTGCGTCAGGATTTTTAAGGACCAATCCTTCGACTTCATCCATATCCTTGAATCGCTCAAATTGACCAGCAAGATCGTAGACAAATGTATCAGCCAGCCAAAGATGGTCTCTCACGTAAATAGCAATTTCCCTACCAGTTTGTTTTTCCCGATCATCTTGCTCTCCCATGATTTCATCGAGAATTCGAAACCTTTCAAGCATTTTCATGTCAATGAAATAATTGTCTTCGCATACAAGGATATCAAAAGCAATAAAAACATCTTTCAGACCCTTGGTTTTGCTATGCATCAATTCTCCATCCAAAACAACATGCTTGTCTGGGTCTGAGGATTCATGAAACTCCATAAGGTCTGCCTTCATTCCTTCAGACAGAGTGTAAGCCTTGTGGGGCTCACGGTTTCGGGTCCACAGCTTGATCTCTCCACCCGGCTTCATCTCTACAAGGGTTCGCGTTCCGTTGAACTTTAGCTGCGCAACGTATCCCTTCTTTTCGTAATCAATAATTTTTTCTGGCGGAATTGAGACCTTTGGCCTCGGCGGATACATGATGTTTCCGCTGTAAATGGGAAATCCAGTATCCGTGTCAGATTCGTTTTCATTTGACATTTAAATCACATGTTCCAAAGGTGATGGATTAGCATTGTGTAAGCCGTTACGCATCCAAAGATTAGAAGGATGCTAATGCAAACAAAGGCAAGAAAGTATCCGAAAACTGTTAGGGCGGCAGAAGCGTTGCCCTGACTTAGGGCGACGCCCATAAAGGTAACAACTAGAAAAACAATAATACCGATGCTCATTTTTATTTCTTTCTAGCTCTGGGCGACAAGAGCTGCAATCACTTGAAAAACAAGATATGCGAGTGCAAAAACTACAGCCGAGCCCCAAAGCATATGAATCCAGAAGATGAAGAATAGTTGAACGAGTTTTGCGATGGCGTCAATCATTTTGGTTGGTTCCTCTCCACCTCAACTTAATCACACTTCACCACTTGGCAAGAGGCAAGCACAAAAATTTTCCTTCACAGCAACCCCATCTTTTATCTTGAGCAACTTAATATTTCCAAGTCAATATCTCCAAGTTCAAAGTGCGGACCTACAAAATCCGGCAATTTATCCCAAACATTTTCTTTTGAAATTTTATCAAGAACAAATTCAAGCAATGAATGACTTGCAGCCCCAAGAAAGTCTTTGCTTGGTAGGTTATCTGCCTCTATAAAGGCAGAGCCTTTTGGTGTTTGGATCAAGGCTGCAACCGGAATCCTAAAATCAATAGCAAGTTTGGGTCGAAAATAAATTGTTCGATATGAAATATTTATGGAGCCCAAATTTCTACTTCTTTCTTATTCTTTCTTACAATAAAACCTTTTGTTTCAGCATATCTTAATTTTTCACTTAATTCAAATTCATGCTCGTCAAAGTGTTTTACGATTTCGTTAAAGGTCTTTCCTTTTCCTTCTACTATAAACTCTATAATCTCTTCTATAGTTGCCATACTATATTTTACTAATTTTAATCGTCAATCAATTTAGCAAATATATTGGCTAAGCTGGCTGTATACAAGCCGCTAAGATTTTTTCCTTCACTTTTTGCAAACTGAAAGAACGTAATTCCATGACGATCAAATTCAATTTGAATTCCATCGGTTTCGTCATTTTTTGTCAATCCAGTAGTAATAAAAAGTCGTACCCCTCCATTATTTGTACCATTAACTTCTAAACTGAACTCATATTCTTTATTTTCTTTAATAATTGATGAAAGAAAATTTAGAAACCGGCTTGCATGGGTGATTGCCGCAGTTTCAATTGGAGGAGCGTTGTAACCATCCCAGCCAGGCTTTAGATCCTCTAATTTTCTTAGATCTTGTCGGCTATTTTCAAGCCATGTCTCATTGTTTTTAATCTCCATTTTTATTCCCCTTTGCTTAATTCTTCTCTGGCACCAAAGACAATTTTTTTGATTTACTTTTCCGGTATATTGTCTGCATCCTTCTCCTTTACATAAAGGAAAAGATAATTTAGTTGTACTTTCCATCAAACCTTCTCCATCATTTCACTAAGCCTGTGCCTTTGCAGCCCGAGCATGGTGCGGGGATCATTGGCGTTCCTAGGAACGCCGCCAAGAGATCTGCGAAGCTGCACAGAAACGTCTCCAGACGTGTGACACCACAGCCTTGGCACCGAGGACAGAGCTTCATTCTCCGAGCATAATAGTTCATTATTATGCCAAGCTCTTTTTCTCTTTAAATTCTGAATTTGTTTCTTTTTCCCAATCTTCAGAGTTCATTAGCGATGCAATGACTTCTGAAATATATTTTTTTTGCTCTTCATTTGGATTTACTTTGCAAGAGAAAACAAATGCCTTTAAAAGCTCTGGGTACGTAGGTTTTGAATTGTTCATTACTCTGGCTCCATTGTTACAGTTAGAGGGTATTCGGTATTTTTGGTGATCATTTCGACTTGGCAGACTTTTGTTTCTGCAATCTCATGAGTAAAGGTTCCAGCAATGCCTTTTCCCTGCTTATGAACAGAAGTTGCAATTGCAAATGCTTCATCTTTGGTCTTATGAAAGACTTGCATAAGAACCATTTCTACGAAGTCAAAAGGAGTATAATCGTCATTGATAAAAATGACATGATATTTCCTAGGCTTCTTTAGATTAGTCTTTTTTTCAACAACGTTTTTAACTTCAGCCATCGTTTTTCTCTTTTCTGTTAGTTTTGGTGCAAAGCCAAAAATCACCTATTTCACAAGATGAACAGTTGCACCTGAAAAATGTTCCAAATATCCATAAAGCTGGTAGGGTTACAAGTAAAAATGCTAATTTCATCTTGCTATCCATTCATATTTTTGACAATATCAAACAAATCTTCTTCTTTGTCTGACGATGCAACATTCTTGAAGTTTGCTCGCGGATCAAGAATTTTAAGCATACTATAAAGTCGATCAGAATTGTTGTCACAAATTTCAGAAAGCCTGTTGAAAAAGTTATCTTTCAGCTTGAACTGTCGTTCCACAAATTCGTTGCTTTCAATGTCCTCTTCGGAAATTTTTCCGATAAACTCAACAAAGGCATTGAAATAGGCTTCATTGCTTTGAAGCTTTTTGAGATCAATCTTGAATCCGGTCACTTCAAAATATTCGCTCATATCAATGCCAAGTTCCCCTTCAATCTCTTCCTGCTTGCTGGCGGTGAAGGTGATGTTGCTCGTCATCACGTAATCGAGACTTGACCTGACGGCCTTCCAGGTGCGAGTTGCCGGTCGTTCCTTCTCGTTTGCCCAAGTGCGAGCAAAGTTCTCTAGCAAGAAACTTTTCAGGGTTGCTTTATGCTCTGCCACTTTTCGCAGAGCTGCGGAAGCAACGGCATCTGCCGCCGCAAATTCGTCCATCAACTCAGAGAATGAAGGACGTTGACACTTTGATTCGGTCGGAAAATGAGAAACGGGTTTTTGCTTTTTTGCAGCTTTGCTCTTTGAATCACCAAGCTTTTTGGGCTTTAGGAAGTTTAGGGTTTGTGGCGGGGTCGCCGCCTTTACGGTGTTCTTTTTCTTTGCGGGAGCGGGCATAGCTAGAATATAGCCACGATTCCAACCGTTGTCAACCTTCTTTCTTTGGCAACATAAATCTTCTTTTAAATGCTTCTCCACCAAGCTTTCTGGGTGTGTATTATTGTTCTTGCTACCATCTTTTAGTTTTCTTTACAAAAGATGGCCGAAAAAAGAATGGGAAATTTCTTTTGTTAGCAATAAATTTTATTATAGCAAGCGGAAAAAGAATATAAAATGTTATGACAATAAAACCAGCTTGAATGATTTGATCAGATTGCATTTCAGGCTTCCAGAAAAGCATAAAAAGCGAAATAAGGGCCAGAACATCAATAACAATATGTTTTATTATATTAAGAAATTTCAATTTCAAAATTTCCTTTCATTTTTAGGGCTTTAGTATAGCCTCTCAATGTTTCAGGTTCGTTCATTTTTTACTTCCTTTTCTTTTTCTTCTTCTTTTTCAGAGGCTTCTTCGCAAATAATGTTTGAATAACAAAAATTAAATTTAAATAACTTATCTTTCATTTTTGATTTTCCTTGAATCTTTGATTTTCCTTGAATTTTGGACTTTCCATAAATTTTAGAATTTTCTGTGACAGAAGATTTTCCGCATACCTCTGCTTCGTCACATATTATTGCACTTCCATAAGCCTGAGCTTCTCCATAAATTTTTGCAAAACCAGAGACTTCTGCCCCTCCATAGACGAGAGCCATTCCACATATTTCTGCATTATCTGAAATGTCAGCGTAGCCAAAAACCTGAGCGCTGTCATTTATGATAACATTATTCCATAATCTTGCTCTGCCAAAAACTTTGGCATCCCCACAAACTACAACTTCATCATGAATCTCTGCATTTTCAAAAATTTTAGCATTATGAAAAATTTTAGCATTATTGTTTATTCGTGCGCATCCAGAAACCTGAGCATTATATCCAATATAAGCTGAATTTGAAACAAAAGCCGAATCCGCAACCCAACCTCCTTCCGATCCATCAGGATTTTTATGCCGATGGGCTGGAACCAAACCATTTCCATTGAAATCAAAGAATTTTTCAAAATTCTTATTTGCCAAACTTTACCTATCTTCTATAGGATCTGCATAATGCAAAATTGTAAAAAGAGTTTCCAGTTTTGTTGGAATTAAGTTTGAAGAATCATTTTTATCAATCCTCCACTCTTCAACTTCGCAAACGCTTAAATTTTCCGATTCTTCTGAATGCAAGAAATTAGGTATTTGACCCAAAAGATCTTCAAGAGAGTTGTTTGAATCTTCAACGATTGTTCCATAGATCAGATGAAACCTTGCCAGAATGTAGCGATCGCCTTCTGCTTTTTGATTTGATGCATTTTTCATGTCTTGTGGTAATGATGATGTCATTTATTTTTATTCCTTTTTATAATTTGGAGGACTTGGCGTTTTTAATGGAATATGCCAAATCTTGTTTGGAGAGTCAAGGCCAAAGTCCTCAACAAACAAAATGCCGTTGCCGTTGCATACCGAAAAGTGTTTTCCATCTAATTTGAGACAGACTCCTTGCTGGACTGTTCCTGGATATCGTTTCTTGTCTTTGTGAAGAATGAAAAACCAATAGTTGCCAGCTTTGCTAGGAAGTCCTTCTATCCATTTTTCTTCATTGGTTTTCATATGCTGTTTTCCATTCCATTTTATTAGTTTCGTATTTTATTTCTTCATAATCATCATTGTCAGTGATGTCGGAATAATAAAAATCAAATTGAAAAATTTTGTCAATAATTTTTGATTTTCCTTTTATTTTTGATTTTCCTTTTATTTTTGATTTTCCTGAAACTATAGAATTTTCAAAAACCCGAGCAGTCCCAAAAACTTCTGCTTTATCAGAAATTATCGCATTATTGAAAACTTTGGCAAATCCGAAAACTTTAGCATCTTGCCATATTTCAGCCTTCCCCCAAACTTCAGCATTTTGAAAAACCATTGCATTTCTAGCAACCAAGACAGACGATGCCACATAGGCCGAATCAGCCACCCAGCCACCTTCTTCTCCATTAGGATTGATATGCCGCTTCGCGGGAACCGGACCTTTGCCATCTCCAAAATCAAACGTGTTCATAACTTAATTTGAAAAGTTTTCTTTTCCATAGTTTGGAAACCGAATAACCCATCCATCATAATCAAAAGGAATGTTTTCCTTATCTTCCTCTGGATGGAGAATTAAGTATTTTTTTCCGTATATTGAAGCTTGCTGTGCAACATATTCTGTTGCGGATACTCCGCTCAAAACGGTATTGTCGGCCCAAAAACGAGCTTTTTCATTGCGAAAATAAACAAGTGGAAATTTATTGTTTTGAATCATAAAATGCTGACCAATGGGATCATGGCTCATTTTTGAAACGTTGTCAACCTTGAAAGTATTTGTGTTTTTCATAAAATTACTCCTCTTCATCCGTGATAGGATCGTGGTAAGTGTAAAATGATGGCAAGTATTTTTTCGGCAATTCACTTACTTCAACAACATAGAATTTTCGATTTCCATCGTTGTAATAATCACATAGCCATCCAATGTTTGAACTCCTCTCAATCATCAATCCAAACATTGTTAGGTCTAGGCTCAAGTATTCAGAGATACTCTTTTCATCTGAACGAACAATTAATGTTCGTTGTTTTTCTTGGTCGCAAGAGCAAAGCTTTTCAATGTATAAATTTGAATATTTATCAGAAAGCTCACTTAGAAGTGGGCCGTCAAAATACTCCAAATCACGTACATGAACAAGGTCGGGAACCTGTTTTGCTTCTAGACCAATTGTTTCAAGAGTTTCCATTTTATAATCCTTCCTTGAGCAATGTTTTTTCTTTTTCTTCAGGAAATCGCTTTAGATATTCTTTAAAAAGCTCATCTGCGCCCATTGCGGCACTATTTGCTTTTTCAGATAAACTGCTGCAATATGAGACATTCCCAGGTTGGTAGCAAGCAACCGCGAACCTAACCCAAATTTCATTTTTAGATAGATTTTTCATTAGATATTTTCCTTCCAATAAAACGTTCGAAACCCATCTCCATGTTGATTGCGGTTTTCGCTTCGCATTCGGGGAAGCTTCCCATCTTTGAACATTCGATGAAAGGCCGCAAAAACTGCACTTGAACTGAAATTGTGCTGCGCAACGGACATAATTTCGGACTTGAGTTCTGAGACCAACATTGGAATTCCAACCATAAGAGAGTTTACACCCATTCGAACTAGCTCGTCAACATCGGTGACGACTGGCTTCTCACTATGCGAAATCTCTACGGGCTTGGCAGCCTTCGGAGCAGGCGGGGCAGGCTTCTCCACAACCCCAGCCTTCTCGTGCTTCGCAAGCCAAAATAGCTGCCCCTTCTTTTTCCCATTGTCTACGACAATTCCCTCCTCAACCAATGCAAGAAGCGAAGGACGGATCTTTGCATCATAAGTGTCAAGCTTTTCGCACAAAAACTTGCGAGAAACATGATCCTTCGCTTCTTCCATAATTTCAAGGATGGCCGCCTTGTAGTCAAGATCGTCCTTGGAATCAGGAACCTTTGCACTAGCTAGCGCATAACGTGTTCCGCGCTTCTGTCCAGTGATTTGAAAAGTTCCATCCTTGATCTTTTCTTTCAGTTCAAGGCGAAGCGTTGGCGCATCTTGACCAGTAAGCTTGACCAGCTCTCCCATAGAGAGCCAAGGACCGTGTTCTTGTAGGGCGGTGGTTACGTTCATATTTGAGTTCCTTCTGCCTACAATATAGGCACGGACAAGAGAGTGTCAACAGGCGCACTCAAATTATCTTCTTGGGCACTCAGCACTATCTAGCAGACGGTATGACTCAGTAATACCCCAAAAGCTCCGTTTAAGATTTGTTTTTCTCTCATATGCTTGAATAATTAGATCAAGAAAAAGAAGACCTATAGATTCCAAAGCATCACATATTACATTAAATGTATCTAAATCAAATTCTAAAGGAACAAAAGACTATTCAATGACTTCCAGTCTGTTCGCTTCAATCTTTACCTTTTTTTTGCAATCATATGATTCTACAAGTCTAGCAGATTGATAAGATTTTCCTCTAATAGTTTTTATGACCGTTCCTTCAAATCCGACCAATGGGCCGCGAACGTAATTTGTTCTGACTTTTTTTCCTTTGTTTGGCGAATTTATATTCGCTAACACAATATCATTATGTTCGGCATGACTTGTTTCTAATATTTGCTTAGCCATCTCTCTGTATGCCATTAGATATAAATTTCTTGGCGCATCAACTTTGGCGCCAACAAGTTTTATATTTATACTTTATATCTAAAACAAGAAATTTTCCTTTTCTCCATACAAGAATGGAAGTTTCATCTTTTGCAAGCACACTTTCCTTAAAGAATTCTTTTCCATTTTCGTGAAAGGCGGGCATTATTTTAGTCCATTCAGAATTTGCTTTACCACATCTGGGTCTTTTGCTTCAAGCAGCTTAAATTCAGCTTTTTCATAAAAAGATGCTCTTTGTTTTATATAGTTTTTTGCTCCAAACGAAATTGTAAGAAAGGCCACGATTAAATTTTCATCAAGACGATCTAAATCAACTTTTGATAATATTTCATCTATCTCTTCAAATCTTTGTTCGCAACATAGATTGTCAATATTATCAAAAACAACATCAATCGCTTTTCTCATTTTGTTGGTTTCAAACAACGAATAAACATCTTCTAGCCAAGCTTCGTTATATGTCATTTGATTCCTTTGTTATAATTTTCATCCACTTATTCCATCGATTATAAAATCTCTGTTTATATTCAAAGGAATCTTTTGGTTTTGGCCATAACATCCCAGTAAAATTAAAAGAAAAAACATTGATATATTCCAAGGGGCTATTATATCTAAATGTTGGCGCTTCTATGTTTGTTTCGCACATATTTTTTTCAAAATTTTCATTGAAAATATAATTTTTAATCATTTTTTTGGTAATTCTTGAATCGTAAAATCTTTTTAGATTTCTCAATATGGAATATTGAGAAATCTATTTCTTTACATACTCTTTTTAAGCTTTTGTTTTTCATATTCTTGTTCCGTTGATTCTTTGACATTTCTGCTTGTTCCGATATACGTTCCCTGATCTCCATAAGAATCAGTTCCATACAAAAAAGAGAAATTGCAAGCATTTGGACGAACGTCTGTAACCAATGAAATTATTCCATCTTCACGCATAACATAATCTCCAATTTTTACATCAATTGATTTTTTATTCATCTTCTTCTTTTCTTGTGATTATTCGAAAGTTTGTTGCTGTCAACATATTCTGGATCTCTTTCAAATTGCTTTTTCGTAAATTTTATGAATTTTTGAATTCTTTCGTCGGCAAGAATTGCTTCAATGTTGTTGAATGTATCCCTAAGTTCGTTTTCGCTCCATAGGCTATGAAGCTTTCCATGACAAACCGTATGCATCAATTCTGTTTCTTTTCCGCCTTTTAGTTTAGGAATTAAATGATGACGATTGACCGAAGGGCCGTCAATCATTGGCATATCGCATATTGGGCAATTTTCAATCATTTTTTAAAGAAGAAGTGAGCGTATTGATAGCAAGACGAATTAGAAAAAGCAAACCTCATTAGTTTTCCTAGCGGTGTGTGAATTAAACTTATTTCACTTATTTGATATTTGCAATTGTGAATGTTGTCAACGACAATATCTCCAACATTAAAAATTCTTTTATATACCGATTCTTCAATAATGTCATTAAGTTTCATTTAATTGATTCCCATCCTCTTGATGTAAATACTTTACCATTATAAACTTCTCCTTCAAAAGCTGGGCGGCTATGATCGTTGTTTAAATGGCAAGGAACAGGCTTGTTTTTTAACTTTTCTTCTTCGATCGCCTTAGCCCATTTGTCTTCGTAAAGTTGAACAAATAAGATCTTTTTTAGCAAAAATATAGTCCTTAATCATTCGCATTGTGATGCCAGGATCATGATCTTGCATGTATTCCAAAACTTCATTTTCATCAATTTCAATAATAAATTTCATTCTTCGTTTTTCCAATCAAACTTTTTATAATTTTCGTTGAGCCAACCTCGAAATTTTGGCGATACATCTCGAATCTCTTTGGTCATAAATTCTTCTGCATTTTTGAAGAAAAATGAATGAACCCTTTTGTCTGCATTTTGCTGAATAAATGCAGCGTACTCTTTTCGGCTTTCAAAAGGGCAGTTGTCTTGCAAATTTTCTGCTGTTAAAAGGGTTGATTCCAAAAGACTTTCTGCCTCCTGTTTTATTTTGTCAGCAAACTCCCTGAGCCGATCAGACAAAACGTCATAAATGTCATCCACAAACCCTAAAAATACAGCATCAATGATTTGGTTTTTGCTGTGAGCAATGTCTCCTCCTCCAAAACTATGAAGGCTAACATATTGTGAATTTTTCATTTTTGCTAAAGGATGAAAACAATTCAGATCATAAAGAACAAATCCTTCTGGGTACTTACCGTACTTGTCAGTTTTTGCCGATTCTTCAATAAACTGCTTTACGTCCTCTAAAGACCTAAGTCCAATTTGTGTAGGATAAATTAGTTGAGGAAGCACAACATTTGCTTCCCGAAATGGGCCATATTCTATCATATCTTCCAGGTCACCATTAAGAGAATAATAATCTCCCCATACACGATCTCTCACTCCAAGAAGAACAGCGTGATCTGCTGGGTATTGTGTTACAATCCTGTTTTCTTCGGTGCAAAGCTCAAAAATATATGTTAGCTCTGGTACAAGATCATCCCAGATAATATTTCCAACTGTCTTGAAAAACAATTGATCAAATGTAAGATTGCTTTCATGGGCCATGAGCGGAGTGATCGTGCCTAGTGTCGAAGCTCTCCACTTGGCGCCATCATGCCAAAGCTGAATGCATGTTCCATCTGCTTTCGTCGCAAGGCAAGACTGTTCCAGTAGATCTTCATTGAAGACTTTCGGATCAAAAACGGGACAATGGCCCTCATGCTGATTAAAGAATTTGTCAAATGGACGAGATTTGAATTCCCATCCATCATTATCCGAAAATTTCAGAATGCTTCCGCGACATTCAAGAGTTTCTGGTTCCCATTTTGCCGATATAATGCCATATTTGAAGAGATATAAGTCTCCTTCATTTTTGACATTAACACCAAATTTGGTCGAAAAATCTTCGGCCAGATTTTCAGGATTTTGATGGTTTTCGTTTAGATATCTTTCTAAATTGCTCATATTACCTTCCTTTAGGTTCGTCCTGGTTTTCTGGTGGACCATTTAGCCAATCGATTTCTTTCATATAAGCATTCTCCGTAAGGTCAGAAAAACCATTAAACATTTTTTTAGACTCTTGTTTTGCAAAGCTCCAAGCAACAACTTGTCCAATAGCAATCATGGCAAGGCTTATAATTCCCAGCGAAGCAACAAAGCCCCAAGACCAACCGCCAGCTACTGCCACAGAAAATGCCTTAAGGATTGCAAAAATTATTGAAACAACAAAGCTGGCGGTTCCGAAGTAAGTAAGAAATATCGAAAAGAAAAGTTTCATATGACGATATTACTCTCTTCTTCTTCGGAAGTCAACCAAAATAAAATTCTAATATTTACTTTTTTTAAATATCTGAGATCATATAATTTATGATTAATGGTTACGAAATTTATTGTTGTGTTTTTACTACAAATTTAGTAAAAAACAAATACTTTCCTGTATCGCATAAAGCCATGGAATCTTGGAATAAATTTGATTTCGTAGATAAAATCTATGCTTTTAATGGAGATTCGACCGATGATACAGTTGAAAAGCATTCAGATATAGAAAAAGTAAATTTTATAACATCTCCTAAATGGAACACTGAAGAAATATCTCAAGATGTAATGGTAAAGCAATATGAATTCTGCTTAGACTTTTTCAATAATCTAAATAGAAAATGTATTGTTTTTATATTGTCAAGTGACAATATATGGTCAGAAAAATTGGGTTTTGAAATTTTACAAAAAACAAAAAATTTAATTAAGTCTAATCAGTATAATTTTTTTAATTTGCCATTTGTAAAAGTTCCAACAAAAGATGTTAGAGAAATAAAAAGAAACTTTTCTTCTTTTAGTATTTATTCTGCAATAAAATTCAATGAAGAAATAAAATGGAATAAAATTGCAAATGAAATAAAATTATCTGGCTCTCAAAAAGCAAAGGGACTAGTTTCTTTGTGGGAAAATCAAATGTTTTCTTATGAAACTTGGTTTTTTACAAAAGAAGATATTCTAAGAAAAATTAAAATTCATAAAGAATGGGATGAAAAATTGTCAATTGATGATACAATGAAAAAAGCATATTTAAAAAAATTAAAAATGTATGGAAAACGTGATATGAGCTACTCAGAACACCCTAAAGAAGCTCAAGAACTAATTGATATATTAGAAGAAGATCATTTGGGATATTCTTTGTTCGGAAATTATATAAAATCTTGAATTATACAATTTTCAATTTTATACTTTTCTATAAAAGCCTTTATTGATTCTAGTGGCCTATTGTGCTTATGATAATTGTAGCGAATTTGTGGATTAAAATCTTTTATATAATTTATTTCAAAAGAAGTAAATCCTCTTCTTTCTGCACTTAGAAAATTGAATCTTAGATATTTGGACGGATTTCCAACAACAACTGAAAATGGCAAAACATGTTTTGTATTCACGCTTCCCATTCCAACCATGGCAGATTCTCCAATCGTTAAACCTTGATGCGTTACAGAGTTTAAGCCAATAAATGCATGATCTTCAACAATGCAAGAACCTCCTATTATTGCATGGGCCATAATAACATGATCTCCTAATACTGCATCATGTGGGATGTGACTTTTTGATGTAATATAGCATTTTGAACCAATTTTTGTTCTTTTGGAAACAGAAGGAAAATGAATTGTTACAAATTCTCTAATTGTATTCTGATCGCCTATTTCGATCAATCCGCCAACAGGCTTTACATCTCCCTTGAATGTCATTTCTCCAAGGGTTCCAATTGAAACCATGTTATATATCTTGTTCTTTTTTCCAATTACAACATCATTATATATTCCAACATGGTTGCCAATTGAAGTATCATCTCCAATTTCAATGTTTCCATCCAATATTGAATAAGCACCTATTGATACATTTTTTCCAATTTTGATGTTACCATTTAAAATTGCTGTTTTATGTATTGTCACGCTAAAATACCTCAATATATTTTGTTACTCTATGTGTCATGTCAAATGATTTTTTATTAATGTCTTTAAAGTCATTTGACATGAAATACTTTATTGATTCAGATAAAGGACTATTAAATGACAAATGTTGTTCTTTACCATTTATGCTCATAATTTTCAATGCATCATCAAATATAATTATTTCTTTTTCAAATTGAAAATAAATCTTGATTTGTTTAATTGGATAATTCCCAGAATCATGAACCAAGGCATGAAAATTTTTGTTATCAACTTCCAATTCAAAAAAACCAAATGCGTTATTTTGATTAATTCTTTTTATGCTTGAAAAGCTACAAGATTCTGAGAATAAATTCAAAATTGATATATCATGACACATAAGATCTGATACGGCATTTGCATCAGATCTTACTTTTTGCGTGTTCAATCTATCAATCTTTATTGATATTAAATCTCCACAAATTCCTGATTTGAATCGATTTAAAACCCACAAAATATATGGATTATATGTGTAAATCCAGTCTACGTGAAGCTTTTTAGAAGCTTTATTTGCCACTTCAAAAAGTTCTGCAACCTGGCTTGTTGTTTTGCAAAGAGGCTTCTCGCAAAAAACATCGCATCCGTACATTAGGGCCTTTTTTACAAGCGAGTAATGGGTATCAAATGGTGTCGCAACGAAAACCGATTTACACTTCTCAAATAACAAGTCAGACGATTTAACATTTGATATCTCTGGATATGCTGGGTCGTATACTACATCAAAAGACTGATTGTTAGAAAGAATTTTTCCCCAATATCCGCAACCAAGCAAGCCAATCATAATACGCTCCAATTCTTTATTTCACTAATAACAAAATCAATATCTTCATCTGTCATCCCTTCATTGCAAGGAATGCTAAGAACTCTTTTTCCAAAATCGTTGGTACAAATTTCTGACCCGATTTGTTCTTTCCAGCAATCTACTTCATGTATCATTACAGGATAATGAATATTTGTTGCAATTCCTTTTTCTGATAAATATTCAATTAATCCATTTCTATTCTTTTCATCTAAGACATCTAGGCAAAAAACATGCCAAGCACTTAAGTTTTCAATTTTGTCAACATTTTGAGTTGTTGGCAAGATAGTTTTTATTTTTTCTAGTCCCTTAAAGGCTTCAATATACCTTTTTGCTATTTCTCGTCTTCTGTCAAGAATAAATTTGTAATCATTTAGCTTTTCTAATAGAAAAGCTGCCTGAATCGAATCCATTCTATGATTAAATCCCATCCCAGAATATTCATGTTTTTTATGCATTCCATATGTTCTCAAAGGAGAAATGGATTGCTGCAAAATTTCGCTGTTTGTACAAATGACTCCTGCATCACCTATTGCTCCAATGTTTTTTCCCGGAAACAAAGAGAAGAATGAAACATCTCCAAAATTTCCAACCTTTGTGCCATTAATCTCTTGGAAATGAGATTGCGAACAGTCTTCTATTAATGGAATTTTTTTTAGTTTGCAATGATAAGAAAAGTCTTCTATAGCTTTGATAGAATGCCCATAAAGATAAACTACAATAACCGCTATCGCATCATTTCCTATGAATTCTAGAGACTTAGAATCTGCATTTTGAGTTTTTTCATTTACTGGGTAATGCTTGAACTTATATCCGAGTTGAAGACCACCCAAAATTGTTCCTATAAATGTATTCTCTGGGTAGTATATGTATCCTTCATCTTTGTTTAGGTCCAATCCTCTAAGAATCAAAGATAGACAATCAGTCCCACAAGATGTTCCCAAAGAATATTTTGAACCATTTATTTTTGAAAATTTATTTTCAAATTCTTCAAGATACTTCCCTCCAACAAAAGAAGATGTTTCAAAAATGTCATCTAGCTTCTTGTAAAATGCTTTTTTGTATTTTTTATTAATGTCTTTTAAGTTAAGATAAGGAATTTTCACAATACTATTCCTTGATGGCATCCATTGCTCTCATTTCAACAGAATAATCTTTTATTACCCTTTTTTCGCACATTGAATTTTCGATGTTTGAAATGCAATTTTTTCTATTGGCTAATGCTGTCTCTTCACCTCTACAATGTTCAAATAGCTCTTTTATTTTTTCTACATCAGCCTTTGAGCAATCAATTTCCACCAAAGGATCTTTTTGTGGCTTAGTGCATGAAAATGTCAAACTCCCAACAATTGCTACAATTCCAAGAATAACACTTATCCAAATAAAATTATCACTTCTAAAAAAATCTCTAATTGTGCTAATAAATAAAGTTTGTCGCTCATGTCTGAGATTGATTTTTCTCATCTCTCTTTCATGCTCTTGTTGTTTCCACCTATCCGTTGAGTCTATGATTTCTTGATCACTGTTTTCCATTTTTATTTAATTCCTCTGGAAATGCTGACAACAGCGATCTTATCACAAGTTGCCAAACGTTTAGCCTTTTCCTTGGGTAATTTTTGACTTCGCCCGTTCTTGACGCTCCCTTTCCATCATAAAGAAGCTCTTTGGTCGGAGGGCCATACTCTCCTCCTTTATGCTTATTTCTACAAACTCGAACTTCGTACTCTCCAATTTCTGAAGTCCCTTCTCCATTATTATAGATGTAAGTCCTACCAAGTTCCCTTTTGTTGCTTTCTTGGCCAAATGGCCAAAGTTCAATTTTTATAACAAGCATTTAGTCATCTTCTCTTGGCAACCCTCGTGAAAGTCTTGCAATTTCGACCGACACATCAAGAATTACATCAATTGGTCTTGCAAATCCTAAATTGTTGGCGTTTCTTACAGGTCTTCCGTCTTGGCAAGTTAGAGGTTCTTCTCCAAGAAATCCATTTTTTACAAGTGATCTAATTTGTCCCAATGACATTTCAAGATCTTGAATCCATGAAAGTGTTGAAAGCATGGCAAATAATACAAAATCACTACTTGGAATGTTTTCTAGCTCCTTAGTTTTTTCATTTTCAATAGTATAAAGAATTCTGCCCAAGCTATCAACTTTGTATTCTTCATCTAATTTGCGTTCAATATAGTCTCTTGGAAGGTGAGAGATAAGTGTTTCTGCATATTCAACACAACGTTTAATTGCATCTTTATGATCTTGCAATTCAGCTTGAGTTAAGCTTAATTGTTTTTTTAAGGATTCGATTTCTAGATTTGTTTCTTCTTTTCCCATTTGTTATTCTTTCTTTGTGAGGAGAAGAATTTATTTTACAATCTCCAACGAATTTCCTTCAAGATCCATTTTGATAATTGTTCCAGGTTTGACGTTTGTGGTCAAAAGATAATTGGATAGTGGCTTTAGAACTTCTTGCTTGATGAGCCTCTTTAGAGGGCGAGCACCAAACTTCGGATCATATCCATTTTCAGCAAGCCATTCACGAGCATTATCAGAAAGAATAAGATCCAAATCTCGTTCTTTGAGCCTCTTTTGAACAGAGCGCATTTGAATATCAAGAATATTGATCATATGCTCTTTGTACAGAGGATGAAAGTAAACAATTCCATCAATTCGATTGATGAATTCTGGGCGGAACTTGGTTTGAAGCAATTTCTCACGAAGAACAGCCAGAGTATCCTCGTCATGATCCTGATAATAAAGCTCAGAACCAATATTGGAAGTTAGCAGAATGATAGTATTTGTAAAGTCTACAGTTCGGCCTTGTGTATCAGTAAGTCGTCCTTCATCAAATACTTGAAGCATGATATTCCACACATCAGGATGTGCCTTTTCAACTTCGTCCAGAAGCACCAGAGAATAGGGGCGATGGCGTACAGCTTCGGTGAGCTGCCCACCCTCGTCATATCCTACGTAGCCTGGTGGTGAACCTACAAGCCTAGAAACGGCATGCTTTTCCATGTATTCGCTCATGTCCAGGCGAACAATGGCAGATTCATCATCAAACAAAAATTCTGCCAAAGCTTTTGCCAATTCGGTTTTGCCGGTACCTGTAGGTCCCATGAACAAAAATGTTCCCATTGGAGCATTGGGGTCGGTCAAGCCTGCTCGACTTTGCCGAATAGCATCAGATACAGCAGAAATCGCAGGATGTTGACCAACAACTCGGCTGTGTAGTCGATCTTCCATTTTCATTAGTTCTTTTTGAGTTTTCTGTTGAAGCATTTTTTCAGCAGGAACCCCCGTCCAAGAAGAAACAACTTTTGCAATGTCTTCTTCAGTTACTTTATCCCGAAGAAAAGATCCAACAGCCTGAAGTTTTTTCAGATCAGCAATGCTTTTGTTTTTTCGATTTTCAATAGGAGCGATTTCATTAATCATGAACAAAGCAAGACGATTATGATCCATGGTCCTTGAAGTAGCATTCGCTTTATCCAAAGATTCAGAAACATCTTTGATATCTTCAATTAGTTCTTTTTCTTTGGTCCAGCGGGTTCGCATTTCCAAGATTTCTTGTTCGATCTTGGAAATTTCTTCCCTAACCTTAGCCTTACGACCCTTGTTTTTTCTGGAGTTATCCAGCGTTTCCAATTCCATGTTGAGTCGTTTGATTTTTCGTTCGCGCTCATCAATTACAGATGGAACACTTTCAATATCCATCTTTAGTTCGGCGCATGCTTCATCGATCAAGTCAATCGCTTTATCGGGAAGATACCGATTCTGAATATAGCGAGCACTTAGCTTGGCCGCTGCAACAAGAGCAGAATCTTCAATTTCAAGACCATGATGTGATTGAAATTTGTTCCTCAATCCTCTTAGAATTGAGATTGATTCGTCAACCGTAGGCTCTTCAATTCGAACAGCCTGGAATCGTCGCTCTAGCTGGGGATCTTTTTCGATATTTTTCTTGTAAGCGTCGGTTGTAGTCGCTCCGATGCATCGAATTTCTCCATTTGCCAGAGTCGGTTTAAGAATACCAGCAGCATCTTGGCCGCCGCTTTCTCCCGATCCGGTTCCCATAATGGTGTGCAAATCGTCAATGAAAAGAATTACATCTTTTGCTTCTGAGGCCGCTTGAATTACTCCCTTTAGGCGCTCTTCAAACTGTCCACGATACTGAGAACCAGCAACAATACTTGAAAGATCAAGTTGCAGAATCGAGAGATTCTGAATCGATTTCGGAACATCGTTGTCAGCGATTCGTTGAGCGATTGCATAAACAATGCTGGTTTTACCAACCCCAGACTCTCCGACAATAACAGGATTATTTTTATTTCGACGACTAAGAGTCTGAATCGCTCGACGCACTTCCACATCACGACCGATCACCGGGTCGAGACAACCTAGCTTCGCAAGCCGTGTTAGGTCCCTGGAATATTTTGATAGCGCTTCGCCGTACTCTTGGGAGACTATCACCTTATTTTCGTTTAGACCTTCTAAAATATGTTTGGTGGCTTCAGTTTCTTTTAGAGCAAGAATAAGATGCCCAACAACAATTTTGCCTGGGGTTTTACCCGCAGCAATGTTCAACATTTCATGAATGTCGGCATTCGGCTTTGGATCTCTTACCTTTTCCGTAGGAAAGGTTGAAAACTTTTCTTTTAGCTCTTTTGAGATATGGTGGAGTGAACCACCGGCATTCTTGATAAGTCGACTTGCATTCTTATCATGAATAATTGTCGTAAGAACATGCAAAGTTGAAAATTCAGAATGTTTTAGCAGTTTAGCTTGATCTGCTGCTTTCTGAATAATTTTGCGGGCAGAATCTGATACGTTTTCTGGTTTAAAGTCTTTCATTAGTTATCCTTGTTCTGATTGGTTATAGAAAGCGACTACTGGAATCTACATCATCAGCGTTCTAGCTGTCAAGAGAAAAGCTTAGAGATTCTTCTGGGCTTGCTTCGATCAATTTAAATTAATTAAATTTGTTTACAATTTAAGATTGATGAATTACCCTTAAATTAATTAAATTGATCTTAAATTAATTTAAGATAAATTTTCTTTTTACTTCTTCTATAGAGTTCTTTAGTAGTTTTAATTTAACTAATGCATGAGCTTGAAGTCTGTTTTTTCAAGCTCATTCAAATTAAATTCAAGATTATCCATCTTGAATTTAATTTTCTTTTGTTGATATTCGGTTTCTGAGATCTCTCTTTCTAGTTTTTTTATATCTTCAAAGATCTCTTTGAAAGTCTCTGGGTTCTCTTTTTTAAATGTTTCAATTAAATCTTTAATGTCTTCCATATTTTAATCCTTTTTCTTTTCTTTGTCTTTTTTGTATTGTTCCCAAAAATTGCTCATTCGAAATGTCATGATGACTAGAACAATTGTAGTAAAAATTCCTTCAATTGAAAAGAATGAATCCATAGCTACAGTATAAACTGTAACAGATAGCATTAGAAAATAGAGAAACAATTGAAAGAAAAAATGTGTTTTTGATTTCATGTTGGCTTCTTTCTTAGAGAGCTTCTCTTCTAGTTTAAGCATCAAAAGATGGCTTGTCAACTGACATTCGCCAAATATTACGGCTGATACCAACCCCACAATTCTGCAAATGCATCACAAATCTCTAAAATGTTTTTTTTGCCAGTAATGCTAAAACAACCAAACTTCAATTCATGCTTTCTGGTTGGTAATGGAATTAAGTCAAAAACAACTCCAGAATACTCTTTTTTATAGTTTTTGACAGTTATGTTATAGACGAAAAACATGGACAATGGACATCGGGGATAAGGGTCATATTTTTTTGCGTCAAAAATATAAAATATAATTTTCTCAAGCTTTTGAGAGTCAATTTTCGGAGCATTTTCATACTCCCAACCATAAAAGCTAGCAATAGAAATTATTATATTTTTTAGATCTTGCTTTTCTTTCCATGTCAAAGAGGAGTCTCCTCCTATGAAAACCTTATTCTCATATGCAATAAAAAATGGACGCCGATCATCATCTTCTATAATGATACAATCTGGTTTATAAAATTTATTCTTGCTCATTTTCTTCTTTCCATTGCATTGATCTTCAATAACTTTTTTAATTTTAACTTCTTTGATTTTCATTTTATTTCTCAAATAAAAATGTGCTCAAAACGTAAAGTAATTTAGTCGTTTTGAGCACATTTTAGGTTTAGGGTTTTTGTTAAGGTTTTTGTTAAAGAATTCCGGCTTTGGTAAGTGCGTCTTTGACGTTTTCCAAGGCTGCACCACTATCAAAATACTGATTGATGATATCAATATCTTGCGGTCGTGCGTCCTCTCCCAAGAGTGCGGTAATGTCGCGCTTGAGAACCCCAATTACGGAATTGGTTGCTTTTTCGATTAGTTTTTGTTTTACTGCTCCAAACATATTATTTTCCTTTTGTTATTTTGAATGATTACTTAATCACCTTAAGTGATTCTTTTAAATATCCACCGTTCCAACTAGAATACATCCTCACCTGTATCTGATCAAAATTGTGCTTTAGAAGTGCATGATCAACTTCTTCAATTGGGTTTTTTAAAAAAAACTTTGAAGAATAACTTCCATATTTCACCAAATCGGCGCCTTCAAGATCTGCTACTTCAAATCTAAATGCCAAACTCTAAGTGCGCCTTTTTTGAACATGAACCCTTGTATCACAATTATTAGATGCTGCCAAATGAAAAAAATCTGTATATTTTTTTGAAAATTCCAACTTCCTCAAAATCTTCACATTGTCCATTATTATTTTTTTGATAACAAGCTATCGCTGTAAAAGGACTTTTTTGTCCTGATACCGGGTCTATTTGTTGTTCTTTTACAAGTTCTAAAGTGCAAACATAAGAAATGTTGGTGCTAGTATTTCCATTAGGGAATGAAATCAAACCTTCTCCAAGGTATTTGCAATTTTTGCATATTGAAACTTGTTTATTTTTGTTTTTGTTTTTCTTCAACATATACTAGATCCTTTTTGTGACGAGTATGCGCAACATAACTCAAATTTGCCTCTTGCTGTTTCATCCATTCCTTTTGACCGCGAAAACTAATTTCGGTTGACCCAAGAAGGAAGATTCGATCATTTTCCAAGCCCTTGGAGCGATGAATTGAAGAAAGCGTAACGCTTGAACGCTGATCGCTGAAAAGATCCGTAACAGCATCCAAAATATCATTCAAACTGTTTACTTCTTCCCTTTGATAAATGATTCGCAAGCATTCTGCGGTATCATCAATGGCAACCATTTTTTGTTCAATTCCTGCACTATCTCCGCCTCGGCTAACAATCAAATTCTTCTCATTATTAAACCAATCTTCAATTCCCTCTCCAAAGGTTTTGAAGTTATGGTTCTTCATGATTTTTTTGATGATTTTGGTAAGACCTTCTCCGATCGTGCGGCCTTTGACAACGGCAGGAATTCCCTTGGAAATGATGCTAAACGCTGCGCCAACCAAAGGAGCATTTTTCCTGCAAAGGATCATATCTCCTTCTCGAACCATGTCTTTCATTTCGTCATATTTGATATGTGAAACGGTTCCTTCTGGGGCGCCTGGTCGAGCCTCAATTTGAGGCACCCATTGCTTGGCAAGCTCAATCCCGCTTGTCGGACATCGATAACAAACCGAAAGATGAAGAACCTTTGCCTTGGCGATTTTGATAATCTTTTGAAAAGAATTGGTATCGGCCCCAGCAAAGCCATTGATTGACTGGAAAGGATCTCCAACAAAGAGCATCCGGCCGCCACGCTTGGTACATTTCATAATTAATGAAAGTTGTGCCGGGCTCGTATCTTGGCATTCGTCAACAAAGACCCACGAATATCGCTTTGGCTGATATCGATTTACGTGCGGCAACCAAACCATGTCGGTGAAGTCGATGATGCCAATATTCTTCTTTCCGTAATCAGCAAGATACCTAATGATTTCACTGACCACCTGATCCGAATCAGGCGGAATATCAATATTATGATGATTGGCCAAATCCCAGAGAATGTTTGGATATTCATTCCCTTCAAAATCAACAAGATCCAACCTTGCAATATTGAAAAGGTTCAAAATAAGCCCAACCGGAAGGAGAATTTTTCCATTCTCCTCGCCGCCCTTAAGCTCCATCAATTCATGATAAGAAAGCTTTCGTCCAAGCAGGAAACCGCCGTTCCTTTGAAGATCATTTTCAATGCTATTCAAAACGGTTTTGTACTTGAAGATTTGCTTCTTTGGATCTTCAACCTGAATTTTGATGTTTCGATTACAGAATCGAATTGCCCCAAATCCAATAGAATAAGAAGTTCGGGCAGTCATTTGAGTGCCCTTAAGCTTGGGCTCAATTTCATCAACAATCGCCTTGTTAAAGGCGATGTAAACACCGTCGCCAACGGTGAGCTGAGCGGCAGCAGTAATGCTTGAAGATTTGCCGCTGCCAGCAACAGCGTCTACGATACCGTTGCCCTTCTCATTTACGACCCAATCAAAGATTCCGCATTGGTACTTACTCGGCTCGCGGTCCCACTGAACCATCGTTTGCCATTCGTTTGGTGAGAGCATTTTCTTTTGTCTTTCTTTTGGTTTGATTTAAGAATCCAGAAAAAGATTAACATTCATAATCTCGGTTAGATATTTCAGATACCCAAAAGTCACAATCCGAAAGCAGAGCGTTAACATTTGGTTTTTCGATGCCTTGAGTCTCGATTGTAGATTCAAAGCTCTGCCAAGTCAAGCGAAAGGTTTCAACTTTTTTTCGATCTTGATGCGCAAAAATCGGCACAAAACGATCAGCAAACTTTACCATCAAAACATGATAAGTTGTTTGGAGGCCGCGAGAATACACGCAGACGTTATCCCGATAGACGCACGCCTTCTTGACGTTGCGTACGGCTCGCCAAGCCTCATGACGGGACATGGTATGGTCTGGGCCATCCCAGCCGTTTACATCGTCCCAGATTTGGATTGTGTAAGCTTCGCTCATTCTTTCATTCTAAGATCGTTGAAGCTGTTGTCAAGTCCTGCCTCTACCAAAATCAAAAGTTTCAGTATTCATATTTATTCCTCTGGATTTGATTGAATTGGACACCAATTGGGCGTGGCCCATGTGCTATCTCCAATTTCTCGCTTTGCCAATTTGCATGATACGTCATATCCGCTATCACCTTGTATGGCATAGTATTTTGTTTCACAATGAAAACAATTACGACATGAGCGAGTGAGTAACACCCTTGTTTTCGGACCTTCATTTAGCAAATCAAATTTGTATGAATCAGATGCAACCTTTAACAGGTTTTTATAAAATGAAGAAGGATCAATTGTTGAAAGTCCTGACATTTGTCCGTCATTAATCTCAATCAATATCCATTCTCCATCTTCTTTCTGGGCAATATCCAAAACAAAGAAATTTGTATGTTCTGAAACTCTTTTGGCAGCCATTTGAGCAAAATCAATTGCTTCTTTTGGAAGATCTTCGGGATTCTCTCTTTCATAAATTGACCAATAATACCCATAAGAAACAAGTTCGTTTCCAAGAAAGAAAAGGCGCCATTCATTTGTAAATGGCATTCCATTCATTCCAATATCATATGTTTTCAATGGAACATATTCTCGAACGCATATTCCTTGTTCTGAAATAAAGGCATCGTCATAAAGTCGATTGATTACTTTTTGAAGATTTTGTTTGCAGTCCGCAAACATATGAGTATTCCATTTGAATTTTCTTGAATTGGTTTTTCCTTTTACGACATATTTTCCTTCAGGAATTAAATCCCATCTTGAAAACCATGTTTTTGGAGAAATGTCTTCAACAATTGGATACCATTTTTCAATATCGGCAATAAACTTGTGTTGCGAGAAGTTATTAATTAACTTCGAATTTATGAAATTCAAATCTTTTTCAAGTTCATTATAAAATGGCAAAACGGAATATCTTCCGATAACCAAACTATTTGCAGGAACTTGCATTCTTGATGAAACGCAATTTTCAAAAATTTCCGAAGCAAACTTTTCTTCTTCTTCGGTATCTATGTCAAATCTTGTTAATAGGCAAATATTGTTTTTCATATTAATAATATCTTCCGGCATCTTTGAGCTGGAATGTTGTGTCGAGAGTCCTTTCTTTAATTTCTATGAGCATGGGTTTTCTTTTTCCAAAAAATCTCAATATTTTTGTTAGAAAGCTTGGCTTAAAAAGTTTGCAAAGTCCTTCTGGATTAGAGTCTTTGCATGTAGGCGCCATCCCTTCTCCCCAAGGATTTTTTACGACTTTTTCTGGATGAAGACACTTACTAATCATGTCATATTCTGTATCTCGACCATAATAACAATGTGAACAATAGGAACATTCTACATGAGAGTTAAATACTTCAAGAGAATCAGATCGTCTCATTGGGTGATTATCTGTTTTGTTAAGCATTTTCTAATTCCTTTTCTTTAATCTCTTCTTTAATCTCTTCTTTTTCAAATTCTTCGACGAAAGAATAATTGAAATCAAATTTGAATTTCTTATCGAAAACTTTTGATTTTCCTTTTATTTTTGATTTTCCATAAACCTGAGCTTTTCCATAAACCTGAGCTTTTCCATAAACCTGAGCTTTTCCACAAACCCAAGCTTTTCCATAAACCCTAGCATTTCCATAAACCCTAGCCTTTCCAGAAACATCAGCTTTTCCATAAACCCTAGCATCTCCAAAAACCCAAGAATTTCCAAAAACCCTAGCATTTCCAGAAACACGAGCATCTCCATAAACCTGGGCATTTCCATAAATTAAAGCATCTCCAGAAACACTAGCATCTCCATAAATCTTAGCATTTCCAAAAACCAAAGCATCTTTTTCAATAAAAGCAGACAATGCCACAGAAGCAGAATCCGCAACCCAGCCACCGATTGAACCATTGGGATTTCTATGCCGCTTCGCGGGGACTGGCCCATTTCCGTCTTCAAAATCAAATGTGCTCATTTTCTAATTCCTTTTCTTCCATTTCTTTAAAAAACAGCATTAAAAACAATATTTATAGACATATGAGCAGCATTTTAAAGAAAGTGATACTTGAATTGATTGAATCACGAGATCACATGGTCTACGGCAGTGTGACAAAGAGAGAATACAACAATTTTTGGAATCAGACAAATGCAATCGAAGCATCTAGAAATTTAAGTGATATTGCCAAAGAAATATTAAAAATGAAAGAATTGCCTTATAAATCCGATATAACTCAAAGATCTTTAATGGACCGCGCAATCAAAAAAGCTGAGATGCTTGGTTTTAAATGCAAATCTAAATCATTGGAAGGCTGCTCAAATGAGATTGTTTCAAAGGCTCTTGGAAGCCAAATAAGTATGGGATTTTAATGATGAAGAATTTACGCAAATATATTAGAATGGTTTTGCTTGAAGCGATGCAAGCAAATATTGATAATTTTGGATTATATAAGTCTGAGCAGGGAAATTCCATGCATTTTGTTTTGTATGATGCAGTTTCTTTTGTTCAAACAATGAAAAAAGAAAAAAAGATGATTATTGACAAATCAATGATTCTTGGAAATATTACCGTGAGAAAACATGAAGGATGGGGTCCTTGTCATGATGCCTGGGAGATAACGTCTGTTGCTGCCGTAAAGGGATTTGGACCAACCATGTATGATATTGCCATGAATCACGTCCCCAGCAAAACTTTGATGCCTGATCGTTCTTCTGTTAGTTCTTCGGCAAAATCCGTATGGAAATACTATAAAAATAATAGATCGGACATACAGGCATTACCTTTTGATACAAGTAAACGTTCTGCCTTGGACTTGGTTGATGATACAAAAACTGATTCAAAAGAAGACGATTGCTTTTCAACTCACTTTGGTCCTTCTGCCGATTTCTTAAATCATGCCTATAGATCTGGTGGCGGCGGAGTTAGCTCTGCTTCAGCAATTATGAATCATAAAAAATTAGTTGACGCTCTAAATTCTCATAAAGATGGCCTTGGACAACAATTTGAAGAAAAAATAGCTTCAGGTGGTGCTGAATATTTTAGTTCTCAGCATATGTTTTCTCTAGCAAGATAATTTATTGCTGCATAAGGCTTGAAATAGCTTTAAATGCCTTTTCTCCATTAATTGGGATAGGGATGCCTGATAAACAACCATAATCATCAGTATTAATCCTAATAAAATTGGCAGAATATTTATTTTTTAAACTTTCTCCAATCATTCGAATGGAAGGAATGGCAACGCCTGCTCCACATTCCAAAATTGCAATTTTCCCATGGACACCAAATTCCCAAGCATTAAATGCTTCTTGTTGCCTCAATGCTTCTTTTTGATTCCAATTGTAATCTCCAAACATCGCAATATTTGGACGAAGAATAAGACCGTCTTTTTTGGGAAGATCTTTGATTCTCATGCTTTCATCGATTTCGATATCGTACCCTTCCGATGAAATGATTTCATTTGAAAGATTATCTTTGTCATACCAATGAGTTTCAATATGTTGAAATTTGTGAATTGAGCCGTGAATTTCCCAAATCCTATTTTTGTCAATTCCTGACTTTTCAAATAATCCATCTACATTTGATGTAATAAAGAACATATCTTTTTTCAAGGACAATTCTTTAAGAAAATTGTATCCAAAATGTGGAACACAATTCTGGTACATGTTTTTCCTATGGCCATAAAATCCCCAAGCAAGATGAGGATCTTCTTTAAACCATTTAGCCTGAGCTAGATCGTAAAAATTTAATCCAAGCTCTTTGTATTTTGGATAGGCATTCCAGAACCCATCTTTCCCTCGAAAGTCTGGCATTCCACAATCGGTACTCATTCCTGCACCAGATGTTACAATGATATGATCAGCCTCAGATAAGGCTTCTGCTGCTTTTTTAATGTTCGACAAGATCTTGTTGATTTTATCGTTATTATTCATTTTAGCTTTCTATTTGATTGAAGGGACGGTTCTTTTAAGCAAAGATCTTAGCCTTGCTGTGCCGCTATGTATTGCATCGCCAATCTTGTCATGAATCTCTTTATTTGTTTTGTCTACTTCTTTTCCAAGTTTTTGGCCAGCCTCAAGAGGTAACAAGAGAACGGGAACAAATTTACAACCTGTATAGCCTTTTACTGAAACCATTCCATCATCATGAACTTTTGTTACCTCAGCATGAAGATAGGTTGAGAAATTCATATTGCTACACTCACAGAATGCATACAATTTATTATTTTCGTCCATTCCTTTCCTTCCTTTTTTTCTGAAAATTCATATTCCAAGGATAAATGTGCAAAGCTTTTGGAATAATTGCATTTTCTGTAATCCTTTTGATTGTTTCAAAAAGAGCTTCTGGAGTTCCTCGCTTGTCATTGTTCAATTTGTTTATGATTAAGCGCAAGCGACGTTTTATGTCAATTACATCTTTATCGCTTAAAAAGCTCCATTTAGGTGTTGGCGGTGTGCGCTCGATCTCATTTTCAACACAAGGAAAATAAAGCTTTTCCTCATTTGTCAATTTGGATTGCCAATCTGGGCCTGAAGGAATTTTTATCATTTTTATGTTCATAGCACTTGCAATCGATAAATTTCTAAGAATTCGTTTGTCTGGCTCATAGCTTCAATTTAAGCTCTTTGGTTTGGTTGTCAACAAGAGTTCTCTGTAAAGTCGCAAGACTTCTTTTAGATCTTCATTTTCTTTGAGAAGTTCTTTGGTTCGATTTTCGACAGCATCTTCTATTTCTTGTTTGATATATACGGGCGCCCTATGAGGCTTGTCAGCAATGTTCCGAATAAGAGAATGAATATCATCGCTTGCTGGATTTTTCCTTTCCAAGTCATAAGCAATAATTGCATCTGGATCAAATTTTGCGATCATAATATCCTTAATTCTTTGTTGATTGATTATCTTCTATAGATTGAAGAAGATCATCAACTTCACAAATCATGTCATTTCCCCGATCCAAAATTGGATCATATTTTTTAAGAAATGCCTCTATTTTACCTTTTAATTCGTCATTTGCGCCTGAATCATCAAGAGCCTCTTCAATTTCATACATTGCATCGCTAAGCTCATCACAAGCATCGTCGTATGATTCGGCAGATTCAACTAGGGCACTGAGTTTTTCTTTGAGTTCGTCCATAAACTCACTTTAGATCGTTCTGGCCCTCATGTCAAGTTCAAAAATGATCGTGATGATATTGCTTATGAGGAGAAATATAAAGCAAACCTTCTGAATTCAGATTTTTTTGCTTTATTAAGATTCTTATATTTTCTCTCGTAATCTGTGTTTTATTTTCCTTGATTCTTTCTGATATAAATATCAGAAATATTATTGATCGAATTGAGATAAAAGAAACAATCAAAGAGACAATTCCAACAATAAGCAAGATATTTGTAGGAAGGGACTCGTCAACACTAGCAATTATATAGGTCGTAATTGAAAAAAGAGAAGCCAAGCCAAATGAAAGTTGGCTTAGTAAAAATTTGTCCTTAGATATTTGCCTTTTTTCAATTAGTAATTCTTCCAATTTTTCATTTGTTAGTTCAGGAAATGATGACCGATAAATTGGATCATTTGATTTACTCATTTTTTAATTCTTTCAATGCATCTTTAATTTCCTGATCTTGATCCAGGATTGAAATCTTAATTCCAACAGCGGACAAGGCAATCCAAACAAATCGATGATCAGCCCATGTTTTGGACTTCACAAAAATTTTTGCTTCGTGTAATGCCCTAATTAATGCATTTCCAAAAGATTCGTCATTATTCATTTGAAAGCTCTTTCAGTGAAACCCATACATTTCCATTGCAGTCAAATTCAAGAATTCCGTACTTGGTAATATCTACATTACCCAATTTACTTTGACGATCATTAAGATACTTTAGAAAAGTTTTAGCTGGATCGGTTTCGATGTTGTCTGAAATCCCTCCATTAGTATTAAACATTTTAAATGTACCGATATGAGAAGATAAGCAAGATACAGCAATTCGAAAATCTTCAATATAAAAAGCATCGATCGCATAAGCCAGCTTTGCATTTTTATCGTCAGGATAAAGGCAATAAAATGCACGACCATCTGGTCCGCAAAGGATAATTCCGATATGAACTATCATTTCCCAATCCCAGCCATTAGGAGGTTGGGGGAGTTGCATTTTAAAAGAGTTGATGCTGTTGTCTTTCATGTCTGAAAGTCTAATCATGGGTTAAAAGCAAGTCAATAGCCAGCTAGCATAAATTGAGGAGTTGACCTAGGCGATTTCCATGTTGCAAATCTTACCTTGTCTTTTCTATAGAATTCTTGATATGCATCGACCGCGCATTCTTTTTTATATTCGTCAGGCATAGCCTGAGCAAATTCGGTCATGTACCCTTTTGGAATGACATGAAATAAGCTCTCGCAGTCCCTAATGACGTTGGCTGACTTGTGTTCGCTTGACCGCGGATACCTCAAGAGGTGTTCGTCAACAAGCGCCTTAGACAACTGAACGAGCCACATAAAGTTGTCTCGGCTTTTTCGTGCCCAAATGGTGCAAGGATGGTTTATATGAGTCGGCTTATATTTTACTGCCCGACTCTTGTCATGACAATGAATTGAAGAGCACAGCATTTGTGCTGATTCAAGAATCATTTTTATGACGTGACGATCGCAGTGCAAAGCGGCCGCTTTTTGAGGATCGTAATCTAAAACGAAGATGTTCATGCTTGGACTTTTTCTTCAATTGTTTCTTTTTTAAAATCAGATTCTTCACAGATTATGTCTGAGTAAGAAAAATTAAATCTAAAAGACTTATTATGAATTCTGGAGTTTCCTTTAATGTCTGAAGCGCCTCTGATTTTTGAGTTGCCATAAATCAAAGCCTCTCCAAAAACCCTAGCATCTCCAGAAACCTGAGCATTTTCAAAAACACAAGCATTTCCATAAACCTCAGCATTTCCAAAAACCTGAGCATTATCATAAATCCAAGCATTTCCAGAAACTTGAGCATTTCCAAAAACTTGAGCTCCACTAAAAACCTCAGCTTTTTCAGAAACCCTAGCTTTTCCATAAACCTTTGCATCTTTTCCAACAAAACATGTTGATTCAACAAAAGCACTATCCGCCACCCAACCGCCTTCCGTTCCATCAGGATTAACATGGCGATGGGCCGGAACCGGACCTTTTCCATCATTAAAATCAAAGAATAACTTATTGCTCATTTAGAATTTTTACTCCTTCAAAATATACTTCATCATAGCGAGGAGAAGTATATTTTGTCACTTTAAATTTTTTAATATTTTCAATTCCTGCCAACATCTTTTGCCTAGCAACAGGATTGGCTGTATGAACATGAATAATTGGAATGTGAATGGAAGGATCATTGAAGACGGCTTCTTCAAGAAATTTGACAACATCATATCCTTCTTGATCTTCTAATCCAAGATCGTTATCCAAAGAAATTTCAAAAACCTTCGAATCTTTCAATATGGAAATCATTTCTTGAGCTGATTTAACGAGAAGCCAGCCTTGTGGAGCGGGTCTTTCATCGTCAAGCCAAATTCTCATAATTTTCATACAACCTTTGCAAATCCGTCATTCGTGGAGAAGTAGACGTGTCGACATCCTACCACACGCAAAAAGCTTGCGCAACAAGAACAAGGCTTTGAAAGCCTAAGCTGACCGCGCTTATTTAGACGAATATTAACAATATCAAAAGGCTTAGAATGATCAATGATTCCCTTGGCCTTACGATAAACATCGTTCTCGGAATGGATTTTTCCAAACTCTTGGGAGTATCCAAAGCCCTCTAGGGGCGGACCCTTTCGATTAAATCCCATTTCAAGAATTTTATTGTTTTGAACAATAAAAGAGAAATGGTGAAAATTGTTGTATTCTGGGTGGGACTCGGGATTGTTTTTTGCCCGAGCAAGGTGAAGGCATTGCTTTATGATCTTCTTGCGCATGGTCTCATCGAAGGCTGGAGGGAGCTTTCAATATAAGCTTTGCGAGTCCGATGTCAAGACCTTTTCAATCAAAAATGTGCTAATCTGCTAATTCTTTTTCTTTAATCGGCTCTAATTCTTCTTCAAATTTTTGGATAAAAGAATAATTGAAATCAAATTGAAATTTCTTATTTTTGATTTTTGATTTTTCTTTTATTTTTGAATTTCCATAAACCTCAGCATTCCCAGAAATCTCAGCATTTCCAAAAACCCGAGCATTTCCAAAAACCCTAGCTTTTCCAAAAACCCAAACATTTCCAGAAACCACAGCATTTCCATAAACCTGAGCTTTTCCAAAAACCTGAGCATCTCCAAAAACCAAAGAATTTCCAAAAATCTTTGCATTTTTTCCAATAAAAGCAGAATTTCTAACAGAAGCACTATCTGCAACCCAGCCTCCTTCCGATCCATTGGGATTTCTATGCCGCTTCGCGGGAACAGGACCATTTCCATCGTTAAAATCAAATGTGCTCATTTTCTAATTCCTTGTCGAAATGTAAGATTTATTCTTTCGCCAACTTTTTTCTTTGTTTTTGGAACCCAGTGAACATGAGTCTTTTGAACCCCTTCATGCATAATAATCAAATCTCCGTTTCCAAGCAAAAATTCTTGGATTGGCTCCGACTTATCTTTGATTTGAATTAAAAATCTTCGAGGTGCTCCAAGTGAAACGCTTGCAACAACTGGACCTATTTCTTTTTCATCATCAGAATGTGGGGAAACTGAATCTTTTCCGTCTCTATAAAGGTTGGCGAGGCAAGAATTAAATTCATAACCAGAGAATTTTTCTAGTTCTGATTTGATAAATAAAAGTTCTTCTGTCCAAGGTTCTGCTTTATGAATTTGTCCAGAATAAGAATAACTTTCATTTCCGTGATAACTTATAAGCCTTGGCATAGGAATTTTCTTCCCATACATTTCAATTATATGCTCTTTGAAATTTAAAGAATTTTTTATTTTTTCAAATAAAACATCGTTGTTTTGAAGCCAATTTTTTTTATGCGTTAGCATGCTCAAGTTCTTCTACTTTTTCATTCTCATTTTCTGAAATAAAAGAATATTCAAAATTAAATTGAAAACATTTGCTTGTAACTTCTGACTCTCCTCTCACTCTTGCTTTTCCTTTAACAATGGAGCTTCCTTTAATTTTGGCTATTTCAAAAACTTCTGCCGATTCACAAACCAAAGTGTTTCCATGAATGCTGGCATGTCCATGAATATAAGAGTTACCAAAAACAGCCGCTCTCCCGCAAACTAAAGCACAATCACAAATCCTGGCAAATCCGTAGATACGAGCTTCTTCACAAATGTCGGAATGCCCATAAATTTCAGCAGATTCTTCAACTACTGAATTTCCAGAAACACAAGCATTTCCAAAAACCCTAGCATTTCCAAAAACACTAGCATTTCCA